>JAABUS010005667.1_pt1 | contig 16114 bp, 12 predicted proteins | sample 5560161 | NCBI WGS metagenome assembly JAABUS01 (sample SAMN10711885, study PRJNA513376) | rock metagenome | isolation source: Antarctica rocks | place: Antarctica: Victoria Land, Trio Nunatak nord | collected 2016-01-04
GGAGCGAAGCGACGGGGGAGCTGTGCGCCGACCCCGCCACCGTCCCCACCTTCTTCCTCGACGGACCAAGCGGCACCTGGCGCACCGGCGACCGGGTCCGCCAGGACGAGGACGGCTACCTGTGGTTCGAAGGACGAACCGACGACGTGATCATCTCCGCCGGCTACCGGATCGGACCCTTCGAGGTCGAGTCCGCCCTGCTCTCGCACCCGGCGGTGGCCGAGGCGGCCGCCGTGGGCGCTCCCGACGACGAGCGCGGCCAGGTCGTCCGCGCGGTGGTGGTCCTGCTCGAGGGCCACAACCCCGACGACGCACTGGTCCGCGAGCTGCAGGACCACGTCAAGGCCGAGACGGCTCCCTACAAGTATCCGCGGATCGTGGATTTCGCCGACAGGCTGCCCAAGACGCCCAGCGGCAAGATCAGGCGGGCCGACCTCCGGAGGAATCCCTCCGACTGATTGGGGCTCATGCCCGATCAGATGCCTCCGACAGATTGGGGCTCATGCCCGATCAGATGCCTCCGACAGATTGGGGCTCATGCCCGATCAGATGCCTCCGACAGATTGGGCATCCATGCCCAATCAGTAGACGGCGGCTCCCGACTAGCCTCAAGCCATGGCCAACCGCCTCGCGCAAGAGACTTCCCCCTACCTGCTCCAGCACAAGGACAACCCGGTGGACTGGCAGCCGTGGGGCAAGGAGGCGCTGTCCGAGGCGGCCGAGCGCGGCGTGCCCATCTTGCTGTCGATCGGCTACTCCGCCTGCCACTGGTGCCACGTGATGGAGCGTGAGTCCTTCGAGGACGGGGAGACCGCGGAGCTGATGAACGCCCACTTCGTGTGCGTCAAGCTCGACCGCGAGGAGCGCCCGGACCTGGATTCGATCTACATGGACGCCTGCCAGGGCATGACGGGCGGCGGGGGCTGGCCGCTCAACGTCTTCCTCACCCCGGAGCAGGTGCCCTTCTACGCGGGCACCTACTTCCCCCCCGAGGAGCGCCCCGGCATGCCGTCCTGGAGGGTGGTGCTGCGTGCGGTGGCGGAGGGCTGGCGCGAGCGCGCCGACGAGATCCGGTCCGGGGCCGACAGCGTCACCCAGCGCCTTCAGGGCGGGGCGGCGCTGGACCCCTCCCCCGACGACGTGGATCCCGAGCTGCCCGACGTCGCGGTCGCCGGGTTGCGAGAGATGTACGACTCCGTGAACGGCGGCTTCGGCGGCGCGCCCAAGTTCCCGCCGGCCTCGGCGATCGACTTCCTGCTGGGGTTCGCGGTCTCTTCAGGGCAGGGCAAGGATGTCCTGACGGACGAGGGCACCCGTCAGGGCAAGGATGTCCTGACGGACGAGAGCATCGACATGAGCATCCACACCCTTCGGGCGATGGCCGCCGGCGGCATGTACGACCTTCTCGGGGGCGGCTTTGCCCGCTACTCGGTCGACGACCACTGGCTGGTCCCCCACTTCGAGAAGATGCTCTACGACAACGCGCTGCTGGCCCGCGCCTACCTGCACGGCTGGCAGGTGAGCCGCGATCCCCTGCTGCGGCGCGTGACCGAGGAGACGCTGGAGTGGATGGTGAGCGAGATGCGCGGGCCCGAGGGCGGGTTCATGTCGGCGTTGGACGCCGACTCCGAGGGCGAGGAGGGGCTGTTCTACGTCTGGACCCCCGAGCAGCTGCGGGAGGTGCTCGGCCCCGATGACGCCGCGGCGGCGGCCGACTACTTCGGCGTACGCCCCGGCGGCAACTTCGAGGGGCACACCATCCTCACCCGCGGCCCGGACGAGCCGCGAAATCTGCCGGACATCCGCCGGCGCCTCTACGAGGCCCGCTCCGCGCGGGTGTGGCCCGGCCTGGACGACAAGCGCCTGTGCTCCTGGAACGCGCTGGCCATCTCCGCTCTGGCCGAGGCCGGAGCGGTGCTCGAGCGCCCCGACTTCCTGGAGGCCGCTCGTGGGGCCGCCGACTTCGTGCTTCGAGACCTTCGTGAGGGCACGCCATCCGGCCGGTTGCTGCGCACCTACAAGGATGGTCAGGCCAAGCTGAACGCCTACCTCGAAGACCACGCGTTCCTGCTGGAGGCGTTGCTGACCCTGTATGAGGCGACCTTCGAGCCGCGCTGGTTCGCCGAGGCCCGGCGGCTGGCGGACACGATGATCGAGCGCTTCGCCGATCCCGACCGCGGCGGCTTCTTCGAGACCTCGTCCGACCACGAGCAGCTCGTGGCCCGGCGCAAGGACCTGGAGGACCATCCCATCCCCTCCGGCAACGCGTCGGCCGCCCTCGGCCTGTTGCGGCTTGCCGCGCTCACGGGCGAGTACGCATATGAGGAGCGCGCCGTGGGAGTCCTGGCGCTGCTGCACCCGCTGGCGGCCCGCCATCCCCAGGCCTTCGCCCATCTGCTGCAGGCGATCACCTTCCACCTCTCCCCCGTGCGCGAGGTGGCGCTCGCGGGCGACCAGCCCGAGGAGCTCGCCCGGGTGGTGCGCGGCGCCTTCAGGCCCCACTTGGTGATGGCCGGCGGCGAGCCCGGCGACGTGCCGCTGCTGCACGGTCGCACCCCGGTCGAGGGCCGCTCGGCCGCGTACGTGTGCGAGCACTTCGCCTGCCGGGCGCCGGTGACCGCCCCGGACGAGCTCGCAGCCCTGCTGGACGGCTAGGTCGCGGCCGGCTTGCGATCGCGCTCGGCGCGGGCCAGCGCGGAAGGCCACCACACCTTGGGTCCGAGCTGCAGCATCAGCGCCGGCACCAGCACGCTGCGCACCAGGAAAGTGTCCAGCAGCACGCCAAAGGCCACCACGAAGCCGATCTCGGTGAGGAACACGAGCGGCAGCACCGCCAGCACGGAGAAGGTCCCCGCCAGCACGATGCCCGCACTGGTGATCACCCCGCCGGTCACCGCCAGGGCCCGCAGCATGCCCTCGCGGGTGCCGTGCTTCAGCGTCTCCTCGCGGGCCCGCGCCACCAGGAAGATGTTGTAGTCGACCCCCAAGGCGACCAGGAAGACGAAGGCGAACAGGGGCAGCGACGGGTCCGAGCCGGGGAAGCCGAAGATCACGTCGAAGACGAGGTAGCCGACCCCCAGCGAGGCCACGAAGGACAGGATCACCGTGGCCACCAGGATCAGGGGCGCCACCACCGCGCGCAGGAGAGCGACCAGGATCAGGAACACGACGACCAGGACGATCGGCGGGATGACCGTCGAGTCGCGCGCCGCCGCTTCGCGCAGGTCGGCCTCGACGGCGCTCGGTCCACCCACCAGCGTCCCCCGGGCCGTCCCGCCGGCGGCGTCGCGGATGGGCTGGATCAGATCGAAGGCCTCGGTCGAGTAGGGCTGGGGGCGCAGGGTGGCCTGCACCAAGGTCCCGCTTTCGCCCCGGGCCACCGGTGGCGATACCCGCTCGACGCCCTTCACGCCGGCTACCGCGCGCGCGGTGCCGGAGACGTCGCCACCGCGCGGCACCACCACGTCGGTGGGCACGCTGGCCCCGGCCGCAAAGCTCATCGACACCAGATCCTGTCCCGCGACGGCCTCGACCTCGGTGCGGTAGGAGTCGTTGGTGGTCAGGCCCGTGGAGAAGAAGGCCAGGCCGGCGCTGAGCACCAGCAGCAGGACCACCGACCCGGCCGTGACCCGCCGCGGGCCCGACGCCACACGGTCGCCCACCCGCTTCCAGAAGCCGTGGGTGGCGTCGGCGGGCTTCTCGTGACGGTGGCGACGCAGCTCGTAGGGACGGAACACCCTGTCGTCGAGCAGACCGACCAGCGAGGGGGTCCGCAGCCGCCCCCGGGTGACCAATGCGACCAGCCGGCGCAGCAGGGCGGTCACGATCGCCACCGGCAGCAGGACGAAGACGAGGAGCGACGCTCCGATCACCGGCAGCAGGGCGCCCAGGGTCGATCCCTCGGCGATCCGCCTGCCGAGCGCGCCGCGGGCCACCTCGTCCGCAGGCGCCGTGGTCTCGGTGTGCGGCACGAAGGGCCAGAAGGCGCGCCGGCCGAAGATGGTCAGCAGCGCGGGCAGCAGCGTGAGCATGGAGAAGGCCGCGCACGCCACCCCCATCGCACCGATCGGCCCCAGGCCCGCGGTGCCGTTGACCTTGGCCAGAGTCAGGCAGAAGAGAGCGGCGATCACCGTGGCGGCTGAGGCGAACACGGCCGGCCCGGCGGAACGCATCGCGGCGCGCGTAGCCACGTGGGGGTCGTCGGTGGCGTGCAGCTCCTCGCGGTAGCGCGCCACGATCAGCAGCGCGTAGTCGGTTCCCGCCCCGAGCACCAGGATCGACATGATCGAGCTGCTCTGCCCGTTGATGGTCACCCCGAGCTCGGACAGCCCATAGCCCACCGACCGCGACAGGGTCTCGGCGAACATGACCGCCACGAGCGGGATGAACAGGAAGACCGGCGACCGGTAGATCAGGATCAGCAGGAAGATGACCAGCGACACCGCGGCCAGCAGGAGCGTGCCGTTGATGCCCTCGAAGACCTTGATCGCGTCAGCGGCGTAGCCCGCCCCACCCGTGATCTTGACCTGTAGGCCTCCGCCCGGGTCCGACACCGCCCTGCGCCAGGCGTCGATCGGATCGAGCAGCGTGCTCGAATCGCCGTTGCCGCGCAGGTAGGCGGTCACGATCGCGGCCTTGCCGTCCGGCGAGCAGATCGGACCCACGAACGGGCGGTAGTCGCGCGGCTGCCCGGCCACCGGCGAGGTCGCGCCGGCGCAGCCCTCGGCGCCCGCCGCGCCGCGGTCCCGCGGCGTGCCGCCGCCCTGCTCGCGCTCGCGCGCGGAGGAGCGGGAGCCGCCCGCCCTACGGCCCCCGGCGGCCGCGGTGGCACCGTCGGCCACCACTCCGGAAAAGCGCTTCTTGGTCAGGCTCCGGGCGTCAGTGGCTATCTGCGCGCGATCGGCGGGGGTCAGTCCCGACTCGCGCCGGTAGACGATCACTGCGGGAGCAAGCTCTCCGCCCTGGAGATCTTCGGTCGCCCCGAGCGCCTTGGTCGACTCCGCGTCGCCGGGCAGGAACGAAGTGGACTCGTTCTCCTCGGCGTCGGAGAACTTGGCCGGCAGGTTGGCCGGGCCGGCGGCGATCACGATGCCCAGGACCCACAGGATCAGCACGGCCCATTTGGCCCGGGGACCACCGGGAAGAGCGAAGATCGAGCGCCGGGGAGCATCCATTCCGCCGACGTTTACCAGTCCGCGGTCCGCGGCCGTCTTCACGCCCCACCCAGCACTCCGTACGACTACAACCTTCCCCGGCCACTGGGTTGTTTCAGAAAATTCCTGTCACGCGGTGGCCGGGTCCGGTCATCCCATGACACGGAGTTTCTGAAAAGGCGCACCGCCCGTCACCGGACCGCAACACCGGCGGGCTGCGGCGCATTACGCTGCGCGGGTGCGCGCCCTGCCTCCCGCCCGCTACCGAACCCCCTGTGTGATCTGCACGCTCGCGCTGGCCCTGGCTGCCCCCGCCGGCGCGGCGACGTTGACCGGCACGAGCCGCGGAGACCGCCTCACCGGCACCAAGCGGGCCGACATCATCCGCGCCGGCTCCGGCAACGACCGCGTCCGTGCCCGCGCCGGCAACGACCGAGTCAGCGGCTCCAGAGGCAACGACCGCCTTCTCGGAGAGTCCGGCAGGGACCGGGTGAGCGGCGGACCGGGTCGCGACAGGATCGACGGCGGCACGGGGTCCGACCGCCTCGACGGCGGCACGGCGGCGGACCGCATGGCCGGGGCGTCGGGCAACGATCGCGTCCGGGGCCGCAGCGGCGCCGACGTCCTGCGGGGCGGGCGCGGCAACGATCGCCTGACCTCCGACTCCGGCGACGACCGGCTGTTCGGCGACTCGGGCAACGACCGTCTGAGCGCATCGACCGGCAACGACGACGTGTTCGGCGGCTCCGGCAACGACGTGTTGTTCGCCGGAAAGCCCGGCCGCGGCTCGGCCGCAGGCGACGACCTGTCCGGTCAGGCGGGCAACGACCGGCTGCGCGGTGACGTCGGAAACGACCGTCTCGACGGGCACGACGGCAACGACAACGTGACCGCGGGCCGTGGCGAGGACGACATATCCGGGGGCGCGGGCAACGACCGCATTGATGCCCGCGACGGCGACCAGGACTCGATCGACTGCGGGCCGGGCGAGGACACCGTGCTCGTTGACACCGTCGAAGACGGTGTGGTGGACTGCGAGAACGTGACGGGCCCGCCGGATCCGCCCGAGGCCTGAGAGGCTGGCGGCTGGAGCGCAGCCCGATCGTCGATCCCCACCTCCCGTAGGACAGGCGGGCTCGCACCGCACCGAGGCTCTCAGCGCTTCTTGTACGCCCGCTTGACCGAGTCCGGCTTGGTGAAGATCTGGTGTGCATTGCCGCTGTAGGTGCGGTAGCCGAACCGGTCCGACAGCGTACGCAGCCCGTCCAGGTCGCTGGTGTGCGCGGCGTTGGGATCGAGGATGTCGCCCCCGCCCGTCGTGCAGGGCTGTGACGCGACCTGCGGCGGGTCCGGCAGCGCCGGAGGGTTGAAGTCCGGGTTGGCCCAGTCGAAGGAGTGCCCGATGTTGCGCGTGTACCGGTGGCGGCGGGTCAGGTGGCCCAGGCCGAACCGGTGGGAGATCAGCTTGAGGATCGACTCGTGCCCGTAGGTGCCGTGGTCGACCCGGAAGGCGGGCCGGTTCTTCTTCGCCCCACGGGTGTAGGGCGAGATCGTGACCGCGGGTATGCGGAAGCCCATCTGGCCGAAGTCGGTGTCCAGGTTGCGCGTGGACCGCTTGTCGGGAACCCGCGGCGGCCGGACGTGGTCGAAGAAGCCGCCCCACTCGTCGTAGACGAGGAAGAGCGCCCCGCGGCGGTAGTTCGGTGAGCTCACGAAGGCGTTGACCACGTCGGCCATGAACGCCTGGCCCAGGCGCACGTCACCCAGCGGGTGGTCGTCGGCCGAGAGGCCGTCCCCTCCCCCGCCGTCGCGGAAGGGCGGGTCCACGATCGAGATGTTGGGCAAGGTGCCCGCCGCGCAATCGGAGTAGTAACGGGCGATCGGATTGGACCACGCCAGCCCGCGCGGCCCGTAGACGGCGCTGAACGGCTGGTCGGAGTAGTAGTAGCGGGCGCTCCGGCCCCGGGAGATGGCGCGGTCGAAGATCGTCTCGAACTGGTTGCCGCCCTGGGCGATGTCGACCTGCTCGATGTTCTCGGTCTTGCCCGCCGAGGTGGCCGCCCACTTGTAGTAGCGGTTGGGGAAGGTGGGGCCAAGCAGGGAGCAGAAGTAGCGGTCGTACATCGTGTACTTGCTCGCCGCGTCGTGGATGAAGGGCAGCTGGCCCCGGTTGTAGTAGCTCAGCGCGAACTCGTCGTTTCCGCTGCCGTCCGCGATGAAGCCGTTGCGCAGCTGGGCGCGACCGGACTTCCAGCCGTGGCCGGGATCGGGGTGGCCGCAGCCCTGGAACTGGGCCCGGCCCAGGTTGCTGGCCGGCCGGGTGGGCACCGACTGGCCCCGGGAGTTGCGAAAGCTCTGGCTTTGTACCGCGTCGGCGTCGGGGACCCAGCCGAGATAGTGGTCGAAGGACCGGTTCTCCATCATCAGGATCACGAAGTGATCGATCTCCACGTTGCGCGGGCTGGGCAGTCGCGCCCGGCGCGCATCCGCGTCGGCGGCCTCGTAGAGCAGCGTGCCCACCGGAAGCGTTGTGGCCATGCCGGCAAGCCCGGCGGTATACGCCGTGCGCTCGAGGAACTCCCGCCTGCTCAGGTCAGCGTCGCTCACCGTCGGCCACGGTACCTCGGATCGGTTCCGAGACGTGAAGGTTCAGAGAATCGACATGTAGCGGTCAAGCTCCCACTGCGTGACCTGCACCCGGTAGTCCTCCCACTCCTGTCGCTTGATCTCGATGAACCGGTTGAAGATGTGCTCGCCGAAGGTGCGCAGGGCCAGCTCGGACTCGGCCGTGAGCTCGATCGCCTCCCCGAGCGTCTCCGGCAGCTGCTCGATGCCGAGGCGCCGGCGCTCGTCGGGCGAGAGGTGGTAGAGGTTCTTCTCCATCGGCTCGGGCAGCTCGTAGCCCTTCTCGATCCCCTCCAACCCGGCGGACAGCAGGATGGCGAAGGTCAGGTAGGGGTTGCACGCGGGGTCGGGGCAGCGCAGCTCCATGCGCGTGGCCTGCTCCTTGCCGGGGTGATAGAGCGGCACCCGCACGAGCGCCGAGCGGTTGCGCCGCGACCACGCGCTGTACACCGGTGCCTCGTATCCGGGCACCAGCCGCTTGTAGGAGTTCACCCACTGGGCGAACACCGACGACATCTCCCGGGCGTGGCGAAGCTGGCCGGCGACGAAGGCCTTGCCCACGTCGGAGAGGTAGTACTCGTCGTCGGCGTCGTAGAAGGCGTTGGCGCCGTCCTTGAACAACGACATGTGCGTGTGCATCCCGGACCCGTTCTCGCCGAACAGCGGCTTGGGCATGAAGGTCGCGTGCCACCCGTGCTTCATGGCGTACTCCTTGACCGTGATGCGGTAGGTCATGCAGTCGTCGGCCATCTTCAGCGCAGGCGCGTAGCGCATGTCGATCTCGTGCTGGGAGGGGCCGACCTCGTGGTGGGAGTACTCCACGTGCATCCCCAGCTCCTCGAGCGCCAGCACTGTGTCGCGGCGCACGTCGGAGCCGGCGTCCAGCGTGGTCAGGTCGAAGTATCCGCCCTCGTCCAGGGTCTCGGGCAGCCCAGACTCCGGACGCGCGCTGCGGAAGTAGAAGTACTCCAGCTCGGGGCCGACGTTGAAGGTGTCAAAGCCCATCTCCTCGGCCCGCACCAAAGCACGGCGCAGGACGTGACGCGGGTCGCCTTCGTAGGGGTCGCGGCTGGGCGTGAGCACGTCGCAGAACATGCGCGCCACCCCTGACTCATCCGGTCGCCACGGCAGGGTCCGGAAGGTGGAGACGTCGGGCATGGCGATCATGTCCGACTCCTCGATCGCGTTGAAGCCTGTGATCGAGGAGCCGTCGAAGCCCATGCCGCCCTCGAGGGCGTCCTCGAGCTCGGCGGAGTTGATCGAGAACGACTTGAGCTGGCCCAGGATGTCGGTGAACCACAGCCGGATGAAGCGGATGTCGCGCTCCTCGACCAGCGCTCGGACATCGTCGGCTGTCGTGGGCTGGTCGGCCATGCTCGCTTTCCTTCTGTCGCTGTTCGGTGAACGGCGGGGGACCGCCAGGCTATAGCGGGCGAGGTCTAGAGGTAGTTGTGGGCCCAGGACTTCAGAGACCGGACGGTGGGCTCGAGTGCCTGCCCCTTGGGCGAGAGCTCGTAGAGCACCTTCGAGCACGCCGGGCTGTCCTCCCGGCGGATCACTATCCGCTCGGCCTCCAGCTCCTTGAGCCGCTCGGAGAGAAGGCGGTCGGAGAGGTCGGGCACCAGATGGCGGATCTCGGAGAAGCGCAGCGGACCGTCCATCATCACGATCAGGATCGCGCCGGTCCAGCGCTTGCCCACCAGCTCTACCGCGCGGTGGTAGAGGGAGCAACAGGGCGGCCGGTCGTCGGCCACCTCGATCTCTACGTGGGGTAGCGCTCCGGTGCCGGCGGGCATGGCCGCAACTGTAAAGGACGAATCCGGAAACGACCGCTGGCAGCGGGACCGGGGCTCATCGGCTCTTTAGGCGGCCTGCAGCAGGCGCGACTCCTCGCCCGAGCCGTCCCTGGGCACGTTGCCGGCACGCGTGACGAGGTTGGCGAAGGAGTTGAGCGCCACGTGCGAGATCGCTTCGAGCACCTGCTCGTCGCCCCATCCCGCCTCGCGTGCCTCCTCGTGGATGTGCAGCGGCGGGGTGCCGTCGTTCTCCAGCAGGGCCTTGACGTAGCGAAGCAGCGCGGCCTCGTGCTCGTCGTGGGAGTCGAACTCGCGGGCGAGGGCGACCTCGTCGATGCCCAGGCCCGCCTCGCGACCGGTGCGCTGAAGGGTGGCCAGCGCGTAGTCGCTGCCCTGGTGCTGGGCCACGGCCAGCGCGATCCGCTGTTGGGTGGCCAGGGGCAGAGTGCCGTTGCGCAGCTCGGAGCGCATGCGCGCGTAGGCCCGCAGCGCGGCCGGGGAGCCGGCCAGCACGCCCACGATGTTCGAAAGCTGTCCCCCGGCGGACAGCGCACCCTTGAGCACCGGGAGACTGCGCTCTGGCGCGGTCAGGTCGTCGTGGACTTGGAACCTGCTCTCCTTTGTCTTCATAAGCCGCTTCCTTCTAGTAGTGCTTACTCAGCGTAAGTCTAGGCGCCGGACGTGCCGTCACCCGGCACCGCCGGATCGCCGCCTGTCTTCGGATACGCGCGAGCGCACCCGGCCGGATGTATCTACTCCCAGCGCCTAAGCGCCGAGTGAAGGATGCCTTGGACCAAACCGGCATCCATGCCGGGTTGGTAAACGGACGCCTTCGACCAAACCGGCATCCATGCCGGGTTGGTAAACGGCAGCGCCCCCGGGACGAGCGGCTAGAGAGCTGCGGCGCTGGCGGTGGCCACCGCCATGAAGACCAGGAAGAGGCCGAGCAGGAATGCCCACATGACGATCCGGTCAGGACGAGCATGGATCCGCGACGACGTGGAAGAGCGCCGCCGGCGCGCGGGAGCGGGCTGACCAGAGATCTTGACGGTCCGGCGCTCGGCGGGTACGGCACTCAGGTGACGCGCAGGGCGCTGCTGATACTCGTCGTCCCGCAAGACGCGGGCACCGGCTGCTTCTGGCATGGCTCTCTTTCTGGATGCCTGCGGGGTTAGCTGTCGGGCTCGCGCTGAAAGAGCTGCGCTAGGCCGCTTCCGGCCATTCGCCCCCGGCCTCTCGGCCTATGGATTCCCCGCGCCCCGGTCGGGGCTTTGGCGTGAACGAAGGGCAATGTAGCAGTGGCCGCGGCGGAACCAAGGGCTCCGCGGAGTCGGCCTGCGCGGCTACCGACCGGCGACCTTGAACACGTAGTTGGCCACCTTCTCGGCTTCGGGGCCGTCGACAAGTCCGGCGGGCATACGCTTCTCGCCCGTCCCCCCGACCCGGATCGCGTTGCGCACGCGCTGGGGGGTCACCTCGCCGATCCGGTCCAGGTTGGGCCCCGTCACCCCACGGGCGTTGACGGCGGCCAGGCTGTGACAGCTCGAGCAGCGTTCACGAAAGAGCCGCTTGCCCTCGGCATCCTCGGTGGTCAGGGAGGCGCTGCGCAGCGAGCCCGTGCCCCCCTCGGCTTCCCCGCGGTTGGCCATCACCAGCCCCGGTACACCGATGCCCAGCACCAGGAAGGCCAGCGGCACGCCGAGCTTGAACGCACTGTTTCCGCTGGTCAGGTAGGCCTCGCGGGCCTTGCCGGGACCGCCCGAGAAGGCGATGAACACCACCAGCGAGCCGAGCAGCACGAAGGGGAGCAGGAAGGCGATGATCTCCATGCCGGCGGGATGCTATTCGACCACGAGGCGGGCGGGGCCGACGTAGCTTTGGCCGCCTTGTAGATGCCGCCGACGAGACGGCCATCCCTGGCCGCCTCGGTAGATTGCCGCCGACGAGACGGCCATCCCTGGCCGCCTCGTAGATTGCCGCCGACGAGACGGCCATCCCTGGCCGCCTCGTAGATGCGGAGGGCCCCGCTCTCGCGGGGCCCCCGGGTAGCTGGCCTGTAAGCCGGATCCTGTCGTGAACAGCCATCCATCTGCCCCATATGGGGCGGCTCTCTCGAGCCTGCGGCCTACCTGGGACTCGGCGGGCAGCGTCGACGTCCCTGCTTGGCCTTGCACCTGGTGGGGTTTGCCTGGCCGCCGTGTCGCCACGACGCCGGTGCGCTCTTACCGCACCTTTTCAACCTTGCCGGCGACGGGATGGGGATCCCTGCGCAGCCGGCCGAGGCCGGCCGCTTGGGCCACCTGCCGCGTAGGCGGTGTGTTTCTGTGGCACTTTCCCGCGGGTTTCCCCGGGTCGGGTTTCCCGACCACCATGCCCTTCGGTGTCCGGACTTTCCTCGAACGGGTTTTCTCTCCCGCCCGCGGCTGCCCAGCCAGCGCCCTGATGGTAGCCGGACCATGGCTACCACCAGGGACGGCGCTTTCTCACAGCTACGCCAGCGTCGCCCCGCAGCCGCGGCATTTAGCAGCGGCGCCCTCCCCGGCCATGCGGGACTGGCACACCGGGCACTCCGCTTGCGCTCCGGCGGCGTGCAGGCCCTCCCATACGCGGTCGAGCTTCTGCTCGAGCGTAAGCCTGCCACCGTCGGGGGCGCCTGCGAACCGTGTCCTGGCTGTGTCCTCGGTCGGCCGTGTGCGAAGGGCTACCGCCTCCCTGCGTCCCCGCCAGGCTCGGTCTTCGGGCTTTCGGGCCCTTGGCTCAACGACCGCCGGGGTCACGAGACCCTCCTCAAGACTCCCACAACCCTGCCGAGCACCGTTACCTCATCGCTGAGGATGGGCTCGAGCAGGTCGTTCTCAGGCTGCAGCCGGACGTGGTCGGACTCGCGGAAGAAGCGCTTGACCGTGGCCTCCGAGTCGCCGACCAGGGCCACCACGATGTCGCCGTCCACGGCCGTGTCCTGGGAGCGCACGACCACGTGGTCGCCGTCGTGGATGCCGGCGTCGATCATCGAGTCGCCGGAGATGGAGAGGATGAACTCACCCTCGTCGCCCCCGGCCAGATCGGGAATCTGCACGTACTCCTCGATGTTCTCCTCGGCCAGCACCGGCGAGCCGGCGGCCACCTGGCCGACGACCGGCAGCGCGCCGCCAGCCGCGGTGCCGATGGCCGTCTTGGCCCGCTTGGCCTTGTCCACGAGAAGCTCGATCGCCCGCGGCTTGGTCGGGTCGCGGCGCAGCAGCCCGATCTTCTCGAGGTTTGACAGATGGGCGTGCACCGTCGAGGAGGAGGTGAGGCCGATCGCCTTGCCGATGTCGCGCACCGTGGGCGGATAGCCGTGCTTGGCCGAGTAGCGCTTGATGTAGTCGAAGATCTCCTGCTGGCGCTTCGTCAGACTCAGATCGGCCATTTCGCACCTCTTCCGGTGGCGGGCGGGAACGTTGTAGCGAACATGTGTTCGTAGAGTACCCAGGCGTCGGACGGAAAGAAACGCGCGACCCGCCGGCGCTATGATCGGCGGCCGTTCACGCGCCTGTGGCGGAATTGGTAGACGCGCAAGGTTGAGGGCCTTGTGGCCTGATAGGGCCGTGGGGGTTCGAGTCCCCCTGGGCGCACTGAAAGGCCCCGTAAATGACTGGCCGGGCGGCTCAGCCTTGGTGTCTCGATGACAGCGACGCCGCCGCTTCGCCGGCTAACCGGATCCTCGGCCGAAGGGCTGTCGAGTCGCACCTGGCCTTGATCTCCCAAGACTCGCCGTGGACATCGTGGCGGCCTGGGCCGACGAGGATCTGGTCTATCTGCTCGGCCAACGCGAACGTTGGCCCCGGAGCAGCCACGATCCGAGGACGCGCGGGTCGGCGGCACCCGTCGCCGGTCGAAACTACGAAACGGGCACGGATTATGCCGTCTCGCCCCGGACCTCCTCAGAGCTTCAGCAGCGCGATCACGTTCGCCACGAAGAGGAAGGCGAAGCCGATCGTCCAGCGGTTCAGGTTGCGCTCGACCAGCGAGCCGCCCCCAAGGGGTCCGGCGCCGCCGCCCACGCCGAAGGCTCCCGACAGGCCTGCGTCCTTTCCCGAGTGGAGCAGGATCAGCACGATCAGCACTACCGAGAGGACGACCTGGAGGCCGCTGAGGATCGCTTCCATCGCCGGGCAGGGTAGCGGCGTGGCTTCGCTATGGGGCCCCGCATCCGTGCTGCCGCTGCCTCACACCCGGGGTGAGCGGCCCTCGACCTCGTCCAGGCGGCGCAGGATCTCAATCGCCTCGCCCCGTAGCTCGCGATCGATCGCGCGGTGGTCCTCGTCGGAGAGCTTTCCCATCTCGTGATCGAGCTCCGCGTCCTGGATCTCGCGGTACTTGGCTTCCTTTGCGGCCTCCAGCTCGGCCCGCGCCGCGCTCTGGGCACCCTCGTCGGACTCGTTGTGCAACAGCGGCCGCATCACCACCAGAGCGACCACCGCGGCGAGGAAGATCAGGGCCAGGCCGTACTCCACGGCGTTGGAGCGTAGGGGCACCCCAGCCGGGCGACCAGCTACGCCCGCGAAGTGAGCTCCTTGCCCAGCCGCGCCGAGTAGAGGCTGCGTACCCGCCGCAGCCGCGCCTCGGGCGCCGGCCAGGCGGCCATCAGCGCGCCCATCACCACGATCGCGCCGCCGATCCAGATCCACGACACCAGGGGTGAGACGATCGTGCGGAAGGTGGCCGGCGGCGGGTGCTTGCGGTAGCGCTCGGCGATCGCGGCGATGACGAGTCCGTGGACATCCCCCTTGGACCTCTTGAATTTGAGGTTGGCGTCGCGGATCGGTCCGTCGAGGGCGCCGGTGTCCGGGCGAACCGCGGCCCAGAAGTCGCGCCTGAGCCCCCAGCGCACGTCCACCTCGCTGGTCGCCTCGCCCTCGAAGTAGCGCCCGATCACGCCCCCAGACCCATCCTGGGTGGGGTAGAAGTTTCGCGCCGGGTGCAGCATGCGCACCTGGTCGCCCTTCTTCACGCGCAGGACGGCGCCGAAGGAGATCGGCGCCCCGGTGCCGGCCGGATCGAATCCCACCCGGGCCGTCGGGCGCACGTAGGTCACGTCGTAGCCGCCGCTCTCAAAGCTCTGCCCGGGCGAGATCCGCACGTCTCGCTGCTGGTGAAACGCCGACGAGCCGGCCACGCCCAGGAACAGGATGGCGATGCCGGCATGCACGATGTAGCCGCCGTAGCGGCGCCGGTTTCGCCCCATCAGGCCGGACAGCGCGCGGGGCAACGGATCGCCGGTCATGGCCCGGCGGGCCGAGGCGCCGCGGGCGAACTCCTGAGCCACGACGCCCAGCACCAGCGCCACGAGGCCGAACATGGCCAGCGCGGTGAGGCTGTCGGCGGCGTTGGTGAGCAGTGCGGTCGCCACCACCACGCCCACGGCGAACGCGGCCGGCCTGGCCAGCGAGCGCCGCAGGCCGGGAAGGCTCACCCGCCGCCAGGCCACCATCGGGCCGATGGCCGCCAGCCCCACCAGCACCAGCGCCAGCGGGGTGGTCAGCCGGTTGAACCACGGCGGGCCGACGCTGGCCTCGGTGCCGGTGACGGCCTCGGAGGTCAGCGGGAAGAACGTGCCCCAGAAGACCACCAGCGCCAGCCCCACGAGCACCAGGTTGTTCAGCAGAAAGAAGGCCTCGCGCGAGAGAAGGGAGTCGAGCCTGGCGTCGCTGCGCAGGTCAGGGAGGCGCCAGACCACCAGCGCGGCCGACAGGATCACCGTCAGCGCGATGAAGGTCAAGAACTGGGTGCCGATGGTCGAGGCCCCGAAGGCGTGGATCGACTCGAGGATCCCGGAGCGCACGAGGAAAGTGCCGATCAGGGCGAGCACGAACGTGGCCATGATCAGCGACACGTTCCAGATCTTCAGCATGCCGCGCTTCTCCTGGACCATGACCGAGTGCAGGAAGGCGGTGCCGGTCAGCCACGGCAGCAGCGACGCGTTCTCGACCGGGTCCCACGCCCAGTAGCCGCCCCACCCGAGCTCGGTGTAGGACCACAGCGCGCCCAGCATGATCCCCACCCCCAAAAAGGTCCAGGCGACCAGCGCGAAGCGACGCGTGGCGCGGATCCAGTCGGCGCCCGTGGAGCGGGTGATCAGCGCCCCGACGGCGAACGCGAAGGGGATGGAGAACCCGACGTAGCCGGTGTAGAGCATCGGCGGGTGGATCATCATCGCCGGGTGGCGCAGCAGCGGGTTGAGGCCCCTCCCTTCCGAGGGCGGGTTGGTCAGCGTGGTGAACGGGTTCTCCCAGCCCACCATCAGCACCAAGAAGAAGGCGGCGACCACGCCCAGCACCGCGGTGGCCCACGGCGCTATCTCACGCAGCGACCGGCGGGTGAGGAACAGCACCGTGCTGGAGAAGATCGACAGGAGGAGCGCCCACAGGAGAAGCGAGCCGTCCTGGGTGGCCCACATGGCGGTGACCTTGTAGAAGGTCGGCGTGTCGGTGGACGAGCCGTCGGCCACCAGCTTGAAGGAGAAGTCCGAGCGCAGGAAGGCCAACTGCAGGACGACCG
>JAABUS010005668.1_pt1 | contig 16111 bp, 13 predicted proteins | sample 5560161 | NCBI WGS metagenome assembly JAABUS01 (sample SAMN10711885, study PRJNA513376) | rock metagenome | isolation source: Antarctica rocks | place: Antarctica: Victoria Land, Trio Nunatak nord | collected 2016-01-04
CCTCGGTTACCAGATGCATTTAAGAAGTCAATGGTCAACAATACACCCTTTCATAACAAACATGCTAAACCTGAAGGCCAACAATCTGCACTTCTGCCAGAGTCAAGATAGTAGTGTCAGCTGGCAGCTGGATTGCTACAGCCTGGCCAACCAGCGATTGAGAGCACAGGAAGGTTTCGGTGTAGTCAGCGCTCTCTGAGAATATAAGGGGGGGTGAGTCAGTGGTGAACGATGGCACCTGCAACATCAGGCATTAATATGCACATCTCTATACAGGCAATCAGTAGAGGCTATCAAATTATCAAATCAAATTACATGCAGCTGTTGTCATGACCATTTGCATACACACTTGAAGCTTGTTGGACAAGTCTGTACTCATCTGCAGAGCAGAACTTCCAACACAAAATGTGTATGCTAGACACTCGTGAACACCGAAACTATACAGCAGGCCACCTCAGACACTCGCAGCTCCTTTGCTGTATCCCATGAAGATGCAAACATTGTGATTGTGTGTATTGTGCTTGCTGTACAGATGAAATGCAGATTGCTCTTACCGTCGCACACAGCTGCCAGTTGGACTCAGTGCTCAAGTCTGGGTTCTCGTTTGAGGCCAGGTTGAGTGCACTGGGGTCCCCAACATAGATGTTGGCCCCAGCCAGGGGGCACCTGCAGCAGTCCTGCCTTGCAGATAGCACCACATGCGTCACCCTGTATGACACCTGCAGCAACAATTGTTGTTTGACCCAGTACATTACTGAGCTGCACTCTGGGGCCGGTCAGGAAAAGATGGTGGCATCCTTTTGCCTGCAGGACTACATCATGTGTCCACTGCTTGCAGCAGAGGAGCTAGCATGATAGTTCTGGCTGTTGGTGCAATTTGCTGCACTTTGGCACATGAGCAACCATGTACGTCTAGCTGCAGCCAAATCAGGCTTGAGACCCAGGATCATCAAAAGCACAACATCACAGCAAGTACACACAGCGCTTCAGACTGCCCAAAGCAAGCTAAAACGCTTTCTCAACCCCAAGTCTCAGCCCATAAGTGCCCACATGCACAAGCTCAGCACTCAGCAGCTCACCGAGATGTCTGAAGAGAAGCCAGCAGTCCAGTAGGGGTAATTGGGGGTAGAGGCATAAGCCCCAGTGTAGTAGGGGGAGCTCATGCACTCCCCAATGACACCGCAGGTTCCATACAGCCCTTCTTCATTCAGCTTGGTGCAGCTCTTGGTGTCCACCGCAGTCTGGGAAGATGTGGAGATGTCACCGTCCATTGCAGCGCTGGCTGGATGCTTCTTGGTGTCATAGTCTGAGCTCTGGTATGGGTTGTACAGCTGTATTGGGCCTGCAGAGACAGGCAAGACTTGGCAAGCACAAGCTGCAGGGTGCAATCTGCGAATTGACGCACAGGCATATGCTGCACTCATGGGAGGCAGAAAAGATGTTGCCCATTCAGGAGCGCTTGACCTGTTTGGCAACACCAACCAGAGCATGGACTGTTGTGGCCATTGCGCCTGAAGTACATGCTCAAGCTGTATGAAATTGGTGCTGTTGAGCATATATGCACATTTCAACCATGCATAGCAAAGACTATGTGTGTGCTACCCAACTGAAAAACAAATGCAACACATGATACCACAGCTGAAAGAGTATATGAGTTTAGTGGTGTTAAGCATATATGCACATTTCAAATACCTACCTCCAATGGCATCAGAAGATGTAACTTTAGCAGTATGTGCCCCCCTGTGATACAGTTGCGAGTGACTGCTCTGCACTGCTGCAACTGCAGCTGTGCTGGGACTAGGGGTAGGGCTGGGGACGGGGCTAGGTGACCCCTTTATCTTCTTCTCCACCTTCTTGGCTGCACCAGAAACTGCGTCTCCAACTTCTGAGGCTGTTTCATTGACCCAGTCTTTGAAACTCGTCAAGTGCAGAAATCCTTGCTCAGGTGACTCAGGTGACTGCTGAGCAGACTCATACACAGGTTTGACTGACTCAGTGCTGGCAACAGCTGCGGTGGCCACTGCTGTGTCATTGGTGGATGTGTCATCTGAGGCAGAGCTAGCTGCATCAGTCATCTTCTGAGCATAGCTGTCCATGAGAGCACTGTTGTCGGACCCAACTTGCTCCATTGCCAAAGTGCTGTTCATGTCGGGAATCTGGCCAGCTGCAGCGACTGCTGCAGCCTGTGCATAGCGTGCAACCTTAGCACGCTGAGTCTCGGTGGTGTAGCTGCGACTCTTGTAAGTGGTATCAACATCTACCAAGGTTGAGCTCTGGTAGTTGGTGTCTGGGTCTGTGTAGAAACTGGTTAGCAGCCTGCGCCCTTGGTTTTGCAGGGGCTCTGCAAAGCAAACAAAGAGTTTTGATGCAATGGTCTATATGCGGCTTGCAGTAGTCAGTGTCTTGACCAGACTGACAGAACTTGCCTGCAGTGCTGGTTGCCAGTAACAAGGAAGCGCATAACACCGTTGCCACCAGCAGGCTCGAGCGGCAGCTCATCCTTCTTCAAGCAACTCGCCCGACTCTCTTGTGCCAAGGCGCACGCCTGCAGATGACAGCACCCCTGTTGGCCATACGGTATGCTACCGCACACTGTGGCAGTAAGGTGTAGCGGTCACCCTCGAGGACACGTCTGCCCAGTCGCAAGCACAAAAGCGTCGAATAAAGCGCAGCAGTGCGTACCTCGGTGCGCACTTTAGGTTCGAGCTCTTGATATGACCTTGAAGCTCTGGCAGTCGAACAGCTCAATTAAACCCTGTCAGTTGACTGTGCACGAGATTGTACACAGAGGCTGCAGCGCTGCACAATCCACCCGCTAATCGCCAAAGCGCCAGCATGCAGTCCAGGTGTGCGTAGATCCTGTGGGACCACTGGTCCCCAACTCCCGGGGCTCCTTCACCACGCCCCCCCTCCACCCCCCCGCGACTCACTTTCGGAAAGCGTTGCAAACCACCTGTGCTTCCATACGCTGTGAATGTGCTTCACGTACGCTGTGAATGTGCTCTGCGCTATTGTGCTGACTCCGGAGCTGTTTTGACTACGGTCATCTCAATAAGCGCGCTTTGATCACCGCTGTCCATGCAAAATCAAGAGCTGGCTTCCTGCAACCGCCTGACGTCTCCTTTGTGCAGTTTAAGTTTTTGCGGTCGACGTCAGTTTCTGAAGCGTGCCCTTTGGGCGCAGCATCCAAGTCAAACTTTTTCATCACGAAGACCCAGTCATTCATGCACGCGGTGTCTGGTGGCAACTGGTGGCAGCGATGACGAGGACGACGAGCCAAAACAGCAACCCACTCCCTCAAGTCGCAACCAGAACCAACCCTCTGCTTCTGGTCTTGGGCTAAATCCTGATCTGGAGCAGCCTGTACCAACAGAGCAGCGACCTGTCAATGAGCTGGCTGCTCTCAGGGAAACGTGGCTTTACTCCTGGGTGAGTTGTGAGTTTGTAAAGTGCAAGCGCAAATAGGCACTGTTTGTCAAGTCTGGAAAACAGGGTCAAGAATGCTCAGCAGGGTCAGACTCGCGATATCATATTCTGCTGCAGGCGAGGCTAGAGACACCATCATATCTGTCCAGATTGGGTGCAGTTTGGCTTGGCTTCTTCGCTCTTGTTGCAGGGCCTATTGCTTTTCAGACTTTTGATCCTTCCAAGCAGGTGCTCATGAAAGTATGCATCCTGCAAGTACACACCTTGACTTGCTCACAATGTCAGTGCAAGGTGACTTGACGCTGACACTGGTGAAAGCATGCACCAGCTTGCAGTCTGTGCACCAGCTCAATTGGCACTCGTCTGACTGCAGCCTGCTGAATGGATGATGAGTGGCACACTGGGGGCCCTTGCAGTAGTGGCTGCTGCTGTTGTCAGAATATATCTAGGCTGGGCGTATGTTGGCAACAGGCTTTTGAGTGCTGCTGTAGAATATGAAGAGACTGGTTGGTGAGCAGGCAGCTGCAGACCTCATGCTCTGTTACCCATGTCTTGCTTTCATCGCTCGTATGTATCAACCCTGTTTTTCCAGATGCTGTCATGCAATCTACTTACAGCTGTCAGGGGCTTTGAGCAACGACCTACTCCACACCTGCCCACTCACCTGCCCAATCAAAACCTGCAAAGCTCGACCTACTCCACACCTGCCCAATCAAAACCTGGAAACAAACAGCCTCAATCCTGACTGCAAACAAGGGATGCTCTGACAGTGCAATCATGCAAAGCTTGTCCTCGGCTTAGCAAGCCAGCAAAAATTGTTTCTCACCATCTGACTGACTTGCACTGCTGCTGATGCAGGTACGATGGGCAAACCTTCGTGAAACCACCTGAGGTTTTGGCCAGAGACAGGTTGCTGGGCGCATATGAGGTAAAGCTGCATCAGGCTGGCAAAAGCCAATCAGCGCTGTGCAGTCTGCTGTCAGAGCACACACACGCGCATGATTCCTAAACGGTAGTCAGGCATCTGCTTGCTGCACATGCTCTTGACAGCCTATGGTGATGTTGTCATCACAATGCTCCTCTCTGTAAATCTGCATCTCGTTGACTTTGGCACAAGATGAGATACTGAGCACAACACTGCTGACCGCGGCTGCAAGCACACCACAGCAATCAGTCACTGCATGCCCAGGTTGCATTCCTGCTGCAGGTCAAGCCCATCTTGGCCAGGTTGAAGACAACGCTAGCAGGATCAACAGCAGCCTTGGTTTTGAGTGCTGGCTTGTTGGTTGGTTTGGTGCAGGCTGGCACTGATGCTGATGGCATCTATGGTGAGTTCACATGCTTGCAATTCTGCTGAGCAACATGCTCATACTGACTGACCTGAAAACTTGGTGAATCAAGCATGCACATCACACTGTATGTGCATGTGTCTACCCACATTGCCATCATTGGTATTCTGCAGTGGGGTCTACACCTTATCTGTGCCAGCTGCAGTGTCTTTGCTCTTTGCTCATAGCCAAACAGACTGGACATTGAATTTTATTGTGTGCAACAGCAACATACATTGATATTCACGCTCATTTCATTGGCACAGGCCGAGGGGCTGCAAGGGCGCCAAGGCAGGTCACACTCAATGGCATCATCTATAGTGACAAGGTCAAAAGTCTGGCAGACTTACGAGATGATGAAGATGCCGCAGCAGCAGAGGCGCTAGCACAGGGGGGCAGACCAGGGTATTGCGGAGACCGATACTTCAAAGCTGCTGCTGGGGGTCACATGTGTGATCACTTCGATAGGCATAGCTAGTGGTATTGGAAGGCCGGCGTGCTGGTTGTATATGAGAAGATAAATTGGAACAACTTTCATGTTTGTTTCTTGCTTTTGGCAATGCGAGTTTGTTTTGGAAATGTTTATGGATGTCCTGCGGTGTTGAGGGTTTTTTGGTAATCAGGCCAGTGATGATGTGACAGCTTCTACAACCCAGGGAAGCACACTGGCTCTGTGCAAGCATGAAAACCAAGTTGTGAGCTGTCTCCTGACAAGTGAAGCAGAGCATCTAGTGTCTTAACGATCCAATCGTCTGACCAGGTTCTGCAAAAACTGCATCTATGACAACGAGTTTGCGAATGAAAGTCTGAAAGGAAGTGGTAGTCTTCTTCGTCAGGTCACATGAGATGTCTGACTGAGCTGTCCTTGTTAAAGTCTGGTGCAGAAGAACACTAACATCAAGAGTGACCTGACCGAAGCAGCTGCAGGGCGTCCCAACGACAGCGTATTCGGACCAGTATATCCGTCAAAGCCACTTGTCAGGCCACTTGTCATGATCCGCTGACCCAAATAGGATGCACCAGTGTTTGCACTAGTTATGTCCAGCTCGCAGTTGTCAGACGCTCAGCAAAAGCTCCGGTCAGCTTGTCAGACAGGTGATGTCGAAGCCTTGCAAAATGCTCTGGTTCCGCAAACGTTGACATGGAGGCATACGCTTTGGAACTGGCTTCGTGGCGTTGACCAAGACGCTGCCGGCTTGCCCGCAACATTGGACTATGTCTATGAGGACGACCATTTCAATCTGCCTGTGCACTACTTAGCTTGTGGAGCGCCTGCCAGCAGGTGTGAAGCATCCTGTGGCTTGCGTTTCTGCTCAATTTAAACTTTTGCGCATCTAAACATGTTCATATGGCAGGTTGCAGCATTTTCTGTTTGGATGCTTTCCAGTCTCTAGGCATAGCATTCCAGTCAGCAACTATGATCAGAGCAGGGCTGCTCTGGTGCTGTGGCTGTCATTCCATGACCTTGACATCAACGTTTCAGCTGTGAATGGCGCGCTGGAGACAGCACTCCACTGTGCTACTCGGTCCAACAGCCCGCTCACTTTGCAGGTGTGTACTCTTTGCAACAATACCACAGTCAAGATGAAAGTGCTTGCCAGAAAGAGGATTCTCCGCTCATGCTTTGTTGTCCCTTGAAGAGTTTCAGTTACAAAGCAACACAAACGCAGCATTAGCAAAGCAATGTCCCAAAAAAAGAGTACACTTCCTGACATGGTGCGACGCTGTGCAGGCACTTCTTATCACAGCAGCTGGTACACGTTGCTTGAGTAAGGGATGCCTCTTCCAGAGAAATATACAGAAGCAGGAGGCCTTCGACTTGGCATTCCATGGAAGTCAATGGCATGCAGTGCAGCTACTGGTGACAGCAGGTAAAGCTTCGTTTCAGCGGCTGTATTTCTGTTTAGCAGCCTTGATCTTGTTCAGCCAAGGTGACACTATGACTGTGCTACGTTCCAACAGGGTTTGCTTGATTGCACCAGGATGCCTTGTGCTACAGCAAATCTGACATCCTATTGCAAAACATCATTTTGCCTTTGTCTGTGCACTGACAGTACCAACTGTACCTTGGCCATTTGCATCCTGGCCATACTCTTGTGCAGCATCACCACATTCAGTGCACTGTCACAATGCAGGTGCTCTGCACTGTAGTTTCAGTAGCGGTGGTGGTATACTTTTGAGGAGTGCGAGAAGGCAGCTGCAGGAAGCAATGCCGATGCAGTCAAGCAGTGCTCAGTTCGGCCTGGCTTCCCTTGTGGCAAGTGTTCACCCTCACTCACCATCAATCAATCAATCAGTCAATCGATCAATCAATCAATCAATCAATCAATCCACCAATCAAGTTGCATTCTCTGTGTTTGAGACGCATCAGGGGAATCAACAGACAATAACTGGGGGATTCAGAGAATGCTGAGTTTGAATGATACAAGTCATCCATTTCTGTTCTAGAAGAGATCTTGGCCACAAAAAGGGTTCAAATTTTGTAGTCAGTGGCCAGTCTGACTGCGAGCCACATGTCAGTGATGCAGATTGCTTGATGGTTACACTCGGTCTCTCAGCTGCCTGTGCAGGAGCACCTGCAATGCCTGACTACAAACTTGAAGGCAGACTTTCGAAAGATGCACATTGATTGTGACGTCAAGCTGTTGCATCTTGCACCACCGAGGCATGAGCCTGTCACATGTGCTGTCATGAGCAGGAGCAGAATATTGCAGCCTGTGCAGTCGTTTAGCGCCAGCTAGCTACAGACACACATGCACCTCCTCAGTGAGGCCTATCATTGGCCCAACTTACACATCTCACGCAGCTGATCAGCTCATGGCAAAAGTCATGACATAAGTCATGGGTCTGGTCCATGTGCTTGCAGTCTGGCGTTGGTAGGATCTTTTCTGCGTTGCTGGCTCCTACCAGTTCATCAGGTGTCGCACCCACTCTGCAGTGGGAACAGGATGCATCAGAAGTTGAGGCAGCAGTTCCTTACTCGTCTGACAAGGGTAATCCTTGACATGCCATCTGCAATGTTCACTATAGGTTGCAATTTTCACAATTGCAATGATGCTTAGTCCATATTCCACCAGAATGGCTGTTGATTGAGTTGACAGCTCACGAGGCATCCACAGACAGTGTCAAATGCTGGAAGAGATGCAGCATGTTGGTATGCTGTGTTGCTCAGCGCCCTGTGCAAGATGCAGTCATATTGCATGCTTTATGCAAGCCTTGCTGCAGTCTAGAGCTTTGCTCATGTGCAGTGATGGCAGTTCCAGCAATAAGTGTCTTCTTATTTGTCACATGTTTCGGTGCAACATGACTGGTGCTGATGTCAGCGCAAGCTTGACAGCGCCTTCTTCACAACCCCACATCTCACCCAACGGGCCGGTTTGCAATGCTGCAGATGATGAGGAAGCATGCAGCCCGAACCTGCTGATCTTTTTACCAGACCTGAATGCGGTTCTGCAACACAGAGGCGACGCAGTTCAGCGTGTGATGACAGAATGCAGTGTTCATGAGAGCACAGCCATCCTGCTGCTGAATGCACACCAGGGCAATGCTGCTGCTGCATGCAGAGCAGTCTTTCTGGAGCCAATAGGCAAGCCTATACTGCAATCCCATGTCACATGCAAACAGTTTAAGCACACTCATCACATATCTATTATGTTATAGTACTAAAATGAATGAATATTACTAACATGCATGGACACAGATGACTGGCAGCACTAGTGTTTGCTGTGCAACTTGTCTTTGCCTGTGATCGTAGTGATTGCTTGTAGGCGACCCACTGAGGTTGTTACATTGTTTGCGGTCATATTCATTGCTTGTACGTGACCCAGCGAGATTGTTAGATTGTTTGCGAATGCCATGAGCCCCCCTGTGTGACTTGCAGTCAGTAGCATAGCTGTACACCAACACCTCTGGTGGCCATTGTGTTTCCCTATGTGATCAGTCACCTTGATTCCTGCGTCCATGAGATCCATATGCACAGGCGGCAGTCATGACTGCATGCTAATCAACATACGCCCACTCTTGATTCAGCCAGTGAAATTTTCTTATCAAGCGACTTGACTGACTGTGCAGGCGACTTCTATCATGCTGTTGCTTATGCTTCTTATCAACATATCATGCAGCATCTGTTTGCTGATATATTGATGAAAAGCATGAGCAACAGCATGATAGAAGTTGCCTGCACAGCAAATTGTATCCATCTCTCCAGGACAGCAGTCCATTGACATCTGCTTGGCAGCCTCTGTCTGACGTTCTGCAAGAATAAATCTTTGATCCTGGGCATCCTCAATGCAACTGATGCTGTGCACTGAATTTGCTTGGCATGCATGCAGGTGCTCTGGAGGCCTGTGGTATGTCGCCAGATGTTGCAAAGCTAGTAGCAGGGGCTCAACATGCTACAGGCCTTGAACATATGACGCAGTGCATGGTGTGCTTTGAGGATGTTCAACCATTGCAGCTGAGTGTGCAGCTGCCCTGTGGCCACTGCACATGTGACACATGCTGGCAGGTATGACATGCCATGTGTACATGCCATGTGTATAATACCTGCTTTGACTGGCCTCAGCTTCTCCGGCAGTTGTCCTGTGCTGTGTTATCCATATGTCCAACTCGTTTTGTACTCGGGTGGCAGGTTTGTGTGGCGACTTCACAAAAGCACTTAAGACTGTCCAAGTCCAAAGCAGTCTACTCGCTTTACCTTTCAATTGCATTCTCAGTCACACATGTGGTCCCTAGTTGCTGCCCCAATTTTGATGTCCTGTCAGGCAGCAACATCAATCCTGGCGTTTGACCACTATTTGTCTTTACATGCTTAGCTGCTACCATTGCCGGCATTGACACTGGCATGCGAACATGTGCAGATGGCTGAAACGTGGATCTTTGCAGGGCATCTTGAGGGCTGCTATGGAAGAGGGTCACATTCATCAGGCTGCCTGTCCTCACCCTGGTTGCCGACTGCCTATTGCCTCTGGTCACGCTACAGCCCTCTTGGACAGACAGGCTGATGTGCGCTTCCAGCAGCTGTTGGCCCAGCAGCACGTGAACACAAGCCCCTTGATGAAGTGGTGAGCAAGATGCTGTGATTTTTTTCCGAATGTAGCTTTGTGTACTGTCTAGACTGGACAGTGTCCATGGTTGTGTAGACAGCACAACAGGTCAACATTGTCATGCACGTTGTTGCTAAAGGCTACAGTGTTTCAGGTAACATCTTTGTCTCATAATTTGCCAAGTGGACTGGTTTACCAACTCTTGTCTCAAAGACTTGTGGTGACACTCTGTGGCTAGTTGCTGAGGCAACACTATTCGCCTTCAAAGCATCTCAGATTCATTCAATATACACATGTTTCAGCAGCATGTTCATCATGTTGCTGTGGTCTTCCTGTAAGGCAGCATCTCCCTTCTGCTGCTGTTGTGCGCTTCAGCCAAGGCTGGCATACAAGTCTCTTGTGACAGCACAAGCTAAAGAACACATCATGACAGCCGCTGATTGCACAACTTCATTGGTGTATTCCCAGCAGTTTGAGCCATCTTCACATCGAAGTGTGGGCAACATGTGTGAAAATGATGTTCCTCTCAATCGCACATTGTGTGTGATGACAGGTGTCCCAGTCCCAACTGCACAGGCTCTCTGTCTTTCCAACCAAATGCGGCCTGCAGGAACAGCAGCATGGCACACGCATTGGCAGCTGGACACTCTGTGGACATCATCTGCTGCTGTGGTCATAGTTTCTGTTTTGCATGCTCAGCGGACGCACATGAGCCTGCCACTTGTCAGCAGGTACAGATTGCAGCCTCTGGTTTGGAATCACATGTGATTGCTGTCATGGAACCAGAGCTTCTGCTTTTTACAGCGGACTTTGGAGAAAATGCATGGTTTTGAGAAGACTTTTGAGGCTTTCATCCAGCTTCTGCACCCCCTCCAGCACCTGGGTATGCCAAGGATGAGATGAACACTGCTCCTCATGCTCATCAAAGCTGCACAGTCAGCACAGGCTTCTGTGCAGACGCACATGAAACAGCACCAGACAGATCACATACACGGCCCCATGTCTCACAGCTTCAATCCAACAGTTGCATCAGCTGCATTGCACATGGACAAAGACAACTGTGATTCAAGCTGTGTTGCCACGCAGGCAGCACAGTGGGCAGAGGTGCTGAGCATCAGACCGATCACATAAGCAGACCCACAGCTTCATTCCATCAGCATTGCTTGCACATGAACAAAGACAGGCTGTGTTGACATGCAGGCGGCGCAGTGGGCAGATGTGCTGAGTAAAATGCGAGAGGAAGACAAGCAGAACGCTGCGCAGTGGGTGCAGCATCACACTCAGCCCTGCCCCGGCTGTGGCAGCCGGATTCAGAAGAATGGCGGCTGCAATCACATGTCCTGTGCTGTCTGCCGGCGCCAGTTTTGCTGGGTGAGTAGAACAGAAGAGAGAACAAAACAAGACGAAAATACATCAAAACAAAACAAGACAAAACAAAACAGTCAAAATAAGACAAAATAAAGACAAAAGAAGATAAAACGAAATAGTACACCTTTTGGCATCAGTTCAATGAGAACCCAACTACTATACTGGGCTGCCCAGGTGCTGCGTGAGTGGCTAAAGTACACTTGACAGCTTCTTGATCCTGACTCTATTGTGTGCAATCTGGCTGTGAGGGCATGCTTGGCTGACTGTGACCATGTTCCTAGCGCTGCATGTGTTGTGCTGTTTCCTGCATCATTTCTGCATGCCAGATTAATGATTGATACTATTTGTGTAGCCAGCAAATTCACCATGGGTGATTATGGCTGAATCTTTGCTCAGGTGCCAGATGTACCAGCACTGGTATGGCCCAAAATGGGGCTGCACAGTGTGACTTTTTAAGGTATCAGATATACCAGCACTGTTATGGCAAAGCATTGGACTCCACAGCATAGGTGTGATAAGCAATGTCTGCTCCTCCACCAAAAAATTGTATTGTTGCTGTTGCTGATATGAGATGTCACAGATCTGTGGAGGAGATTGGGCCAGGCACAGTCCTGAAACTGGCGGCTACTTCAGATGCAACATCAACCCCCCGCCGCCAGATGCCACCTCAGCAGGTGATGACTCATCCTCCAGTCAGCCAGTGGCAGGGGCAGGGCTGTTGGGAGCGCTGTTTGGGAAGGTCACAAGTGCAGGGGCTAGATGGAAGCTGGATTACTTCATGAGAAGGTTTCTGGCGCATGAGTGCAGTTACAGACAATTACAGGTACAACCTGAGTCGCAGTTGGACAAACAATATGGCGGCGTCTCTGCTGATGATTGAATCTGTTTCTCAAGTCTGTTGTATTCCTTTCTCATGAGCAAAACGTGACTGTGAAATGTCGACAATGTTTTGAACATCACCATCATGCATGCAAATGTAACCAGAACATTGCTTGCTTGGAAATGGCATTCGACTTCAGTACATACATACCGTCTGCAGACACAAAGACTGTGCAGCACTATATTGAGCGCCTCTTTTGCAAGCAAAGCCTAGCCAGATGTTGTCATCTGCTTGTCCTGACCTGGGCAGCCTGGTATAACACTTGGCTTCTCTTGAAATTGACACCAAAAGGTGTAGTCTTTTCTTTTCTTTCCTCATCTGCTTGTCATCGACTTGCACCTGGGCAGTTCGGTATACTACTGGGTTTCATCAAATTGACACCGAAAGGTGTAGTCTTTTCATTTCTTTTCTCATCTGCTTGTCATTGACTTGCAGGTGAGCATGCAGTGGATGAAGGCCCTGCTGATGAGTGGCACCCCCCCTGTCTTCTGGACTGACCACCACCAAAATCTTCTTCACCACCACCACCACCACCACCAAATCAGTCAACCATCATCTGCTCAGCCGCCATCGCAGCTTCATCATGACCAGCTACCGCAGCTGCAGGAGCAACTTCCACTGCAGCCGCAGGCTCCTGGCACAGGCGTTCCTTCTGACCAGTCATGTTCATGTCATCCCTCTCCCTTGGGGCAACAGTCAGGCGGTTCCATTGATGGGCAAAGTTTGCCCATCGCTGAATCTTTGCCCATAGCCTCCCCCTTTGTGTCAAGGCAAGACTTGGGGCTGAAATCCCTGCTGCAAGATCCCAGCATGCCCAGCTCACCGCAGCGGCATGTGATGATGGACCCACCAGAATCTGCCTCAGGGCAGCTGCCAACAGGCCCTGATGCAGAATACTCCGTGCCTGCTGCACAGTATCCTGGTGGTCATGTTGCTAGGACACATGCAGCAGCAAGACAATCTGCTGTACAATTGTCAGCACAGCAGCAGCAGCAGCAGCAGCAGCAACAGCAGGCACCAAAAGTGCAAAAATTGGGCAAGGATCAGCCCCAGGGTCAGTATCAGCCCCAGGGCAGGCCCCAACACACATACAGTCAATCCCCAGCACAGGCGGCGCAGTCACCAGCAGACCCATCCCAGTCCCATGAAAGGCAGCATCAGTCCCCAGGAAACATGTACGAGTATCTAGATCAGTTGCCTGGGGAGTTGGTTGCCTGTCGGCGCGTACTGCAGTACTCCTTTGTAATGGAATATTTCTGGCAGGCCTCGCCAGATCAAGCCAGGTCAGGGGTTGGCTCACACTGTTAATGAACCCATTTCCATTGCCTGCCTTTGTGAGTCATCACAGGAGCTTGGATCGAGCTGCTTCTCTTGCATCATGTGACGTTGGTGCACTTCTGCATTGCGCATGTTCTGATCAAGTCTATGACTGTGTGTGTGGTCCTTGTGTCTCAAACTCTGTTCTGAACAGGACACTGGCAAGCCACAATGCTGTTGCACAGTGTGCATGTCAACAAGTGAATGGTGGCTTTGCACTGCTATGAGCTAAAGAGCACAAGAAGGGAGGTGTCAATGTCCAAACTGCAGGCTGCTTGAGGGCTTGCAAGCACAGCTGGGCAGTCTTGTAGAGCAGCTGTCAATGCCATTGGCCCTTCTGCCAGGCTCCAACCTTCTTCTTGAAGCTGCACCTGACCTGCTCAGTCACCAGCTCAGCTGTGTGCCAGGTGACTCAGCGCTTGCTGTGAATGGCCTTCTTTGTCAAGGGGTCTGTCCCAGCTGCAACGCTGTTCCTGGCAACACTGATGACCAGGCACCAGTGTTTGTTTTGCAACACCCATACAGTGTCTCACCGCACGCGTCAATGAGCTTTTCAGTCACCGCAAGCCATCTTCATAATATGCTTTTTGCAAGCTCATGATCCACGGCCGGCCCTTAGAATTGTTTGCAATAGCTTTCATGCCACTTGACAATCACTACCTGACACTTCTACCCAAAGTGCTGTAGAGCATGGTGGCCTCTGACAGAAGCTCAGGCCCGCTGTGGAAGCTCTGAAGCTGTTTCACAGTGTTGCATGCCCTCGCAACACTTTTCTCCTGCAGTAGCAGTGCATGCCCTTGCAGCTGACACTGCAGCATGTCTTGCAGCTGCAAGCCACCCACATGAGGCCAGCCACCATCACAAAGACCTGCAGCAGAGCATCAAGGCTGTCAGGCAAGACTCAGCACCTGCTGATGGCACACTGACCCTCCCAGGCATCAACTCAGCGCTTCTCATGCGGCAGTTTATGTTTGCAGTGGCAGTGCATGAGGGCGCTGAGCAGCTGACACAGCAGATGCGGCAGATGCAGCAAGCAAAGCAGAGCTTGCTGCAAGCTGTGCGTACAGGTGCAGTCCGTGCATGTACATACTTCTGGTGTTGGTGAATGCATGTATTGTTTTATGGTGTGTCAACCTGTGACTGCAGTGCCCAGTGCAATGACGTGGGCATGATGCTCACTTTGTCCTGGTGAAGCGTCTCTATGCATTGACCACATCACAACGGGCTGTTCCATGATCGTTTGACCGGATCTGCAAGTTTGACTCACATTCTTGGCAGGATCATGTTTCACCACTGTGCATGTAATTGCTTTGATCACAGTACATATGCTGTGACTGTGACATAGGATGCAAGCTGAAGGTTGAGCTGCTTTGATGCAGGAGCCTTCAGTCCTGCTGGTACCAGTGCTGAAGGTAGATCTGGTATGGCACCATCTCAGACCAGCAACCAGGCTCCTGCGCTGACTCAGGTTGCTCAGGCAGTCAAGTATATTTGGCAAGGGTGGAAATGAACTTGTGTACAGAGCTGCCTGCAAATGAATTGAGAGTTGCACCCAACTAAACAACTTCAGCAAGCAACATTCTCCAGCACTTGAAGCTGATTGTGTCTGAATGGTCGACCGTTTGGCATGATCACAGTTTATGATTCTACTTTCAATGAATATAAACTCAGACGGGACACAACAGTGCTGCTCAACAGGCTCCCGCCTTTATGGCTGAAGGACATACACTGTTTGCATCATGTCCTGGCTGTATATTTGCTATCTCCAGGATTCAAGTCTACGCAAAAGTGGCTTAAGCCCTTGTCAAATCAGGCATGAGAAAGCGCTTGTAGCACATTTGTGGCGTCCGTAAATGCAACAGATCTGTGACAGTGAAACAAGGCTGACAGCAAAACCCCAACTTGGTAGCTGTGCAGCTCGCGAAAGACAGACACAGCGATAGCCTAGGCCTGTGACACCCTGGGTCTTTGGTAAATCTAGTCAGCTTTGTTTTGTAGAACCCAGTTTTCTCAGTGAAGCAGCAGGCATAGAACAAGAGCGTTTGCACATGAAGGTTCAAAAGCTTGCTGCCTGAACAAGCTTTACTTTGACAGAAGGAGAGCCTGTGCAGTCAGCAAGCCTTTGTTTTCATGCGTATGCACAACACAGCAGTCTCACCAGCTTTTAAAAAAAGCCAGAGTTTGGCCCTCCCCTTGCCCCTTGACTTGACACAGCTCTGCAGACGCTGACTGCACTAGCAGCTCTCTTGCTGAGCAAAGGCTACCCCAAGTTTTGGACGCAAGTCTCTGGTTTTCCAACTTGCAACTTGGTCACGTAAGATGCAGTACCATGCTGACTCACTGAGTTGTCCCTAGCAATGCAAATGTCTTGATGGTCAGGACTTGTGGGACCCACTGAGTCAGCGCAGCACTGCAGATTTAGCTGCCCTCAACTCAGACTGAGTTAGGACACGCAAAAGATGAGTCAGAAAGCAGCCAGCTTGCGACCATGGCTTGCGACTGCAACGGAGGAGTCAGCAAGTCGACAGTCTGTAATGGCAGCCATCTCAGATTTGAGCTTGGCTGATGTGCTGCACCAAGCCCCGACAATTTTAAAATTCCTGCAGCAAAGTCGTAGTCTGAACGTTTTGCTGGCCACCAACACAGGCATGCGCGATCTTGTTCAGCAGTATGTGACGCACATCACGATTCCTGATCAGTCGCACATGCTCACATTTGCTCAAGATCAATGGCCGAACTTGCAACGT
>JAABUS010005669.1_pt1 | contig 16109 bp, 15 predicted proteins | sample 5560161 | NCBI WGS metagenome assembly JAABUS01 (sample SAMN10711885, study PRJNA513376) | rock metagenome | isolation source: Antarctica rocks | place: Antarctica: Victoria Land, Trio Nunatak nord | collected 2016-01-04
GTCTCGATGGCGGTGAGGGTGCGTCCCCACAGGTCGAGCACGCGCTGCACGGTGGCGTCGCCGCCGCGGCGCGCGATGAAGTCGACCGCCTTGCCGTGGTACTCCCGCTGGATGTCCAGGGCGGTGGCCTCCCGGCCGTTCGCGAGCTTGACCCGGCGCCGGCTGGTGATGTCGTGGCTGACCTCGCGGATGGCCCGGATCGGGTTCTCCAAGGTCAGGTCGCGCAGGACGACGCCCGCCTCGATCATGCGCAGCACGAGGTCCGTCGCACCGATCTTGAGAAGGGTCGTGACCTCGTTCATGTTGCTGTCGCCGACGATGACGTGCAGCCGGCGGAACCGCTCGGCGTCGGCGTGCGGCTCGTCCCGGGTGTTGATGATCGGGCGGCTGCGGGTCGTGGCGCTGCTGACGCCCTCCCAGATGTGCTCGGCCCGCTGGCTCACGCAGTACACCGCCCCCCTGGGGGTCTGCAGCACCTTGCCGGCGCCGCAGATCACCTGCCGGGTGACCAGGAAGGGGATGAGCACGTCGGCCAGCCGGCTGAACTCGCCGTGCCGCCCGACCAGGTAGTTCTCGTGGCAGCCGTAGGAGTTGCCGGCCGAGTCGGTGTTGTTCTTGAACAGGTAGATGTCGCCGGCGATCCCCTCCTCGCGCAGCCGCCGCTCGGCGTCCATCAGCAGGCCCTCGAGGATGCGCTCGCCGGCCTTGTCGTGGGTGACGAGGTCGACGGCGTTGTCGCACTCGGGAGTGGCGTACTCCGGGTGGCTGCCGACGTCGAGGTAGAGCCGGGCGCCGTTCTTGAGGAAGACGTTGCTGCTGCGTCCCCAGCTCACCACGCGGCGGAACAGGTAGCGGGCCACCTCGTCGGGGCTGAGCCGGCGCTGGCCGTGGAAGGTGCAGGTGACGCCGTACTCGTTCTCGATCCCGAAGATGCGCCGCTCCATCAGCAGGCACCGGTGGACGGCCGCGAGCGATCCGACTGCGGGTCAGAGGCCATGTTCTCCGCTTCCGTGATCGTTGTGCCGGGAGCCACAGCCGGAGACCCCTCGCGCGGACCACGAACCGCCAGGTCAGGCTACCGCTTCGGCTCCTGAGCACCCGCCGGAGGCGGGGCGTCGAGGTGCCGGGACAGCCAGGCCATCGCCGTGGGCAGCTCGGGCCGCCAGGAGTCGAAGTTGTGGCCCCCGTCGGGCTCGACCAGCGTCTCGACGACCAGCGGAGGGCGGCTGCGGGCGACGAAGGCCTGCACGTTCGCCAGGCTGGACGGCCCGCGCTCGGTGCGGCTCGTGGTCAGCAGCAGCGCCGCGGCAGGGACCCGGCCGTCGGCGAGCCGCTGGAGCAGGTCCGCGTCGGCGCGCAGCCCGGGGCGTCCGGCGAACAGGTCGCCGGTGCTGCGGTCGTGCACCGGCTGGAGGTAGCCCGACAGCGCCACCGCGGCCGGGAAGACGTAGGAGCTGGTCATGGCCAGCTTGAGTGCGCAGTAGCCGCCCGTCGAGTCGCCGATGGCGCCCCACCCCAGGGGGCGCACCCGGAACAGGGTGGCCACGTCGGCGGGCACGTCCTGCGCGAAGAAGGTCATCGCCTGCGGCCCGGCGGGGACGTCCACGCACTCGGTGTCGCGCGGGAAGGCCGGCGACGAGCGCAGCATGACCAGCACCATCGGGCCGGACGTGCCGGCTCGCTCAGCGCCGAGCAGCGCAGCCGGGAAGTCGAGCGTCTGCACCAGGTTGGCCGCCTGCCCGGGGTAGCCGGTCAGCACCTCGACGGCCGGAAAGCGGTACCCGGCGAAGCGCGGCTGGAAGTACTCCGGCGGCAGGTAGACGTAGCCGACCTCGGACAGCCCGCTGCGCAGGCCGGACAGCCGCACCGAGACGGTCTGCCCCGCAACGGCTGGCTGGCTGCCCTCCTGGTGCCGGTACGGCCCGAGGACGCGTCCGGACCCGCCGACGACGCCGACGGAGTCCGGGAGCTGACGGGCGGGCCCCTGGACGGTGACCGCCGGCCCGCTGGCGCCGCGGCCCAGCAGCTCCGACCAGGAGGTGTAGAAGTAGCCGTAGTCGTTGAGTGCGGCCGCGATCAGCAGGACGGCGCTGACCTGGCAGGCGAGCAGCAGTCCCAAGCGGACAGCCCCCCGGACCACCTGCGGGCCGCCGATCCGGTTCCACAGCCACCCGGTGGCCGGCAGCAGCAGCACGCACACGCTGACGAGCAGCACGAGCAGCCTGGTGCTGAGCAACGGCAGCGTGAGCCACCCTGGGATGACGCTCAGTTGCATGCGCGACCGGGGTGCGGCGGCCGGAGGACGGCGTCGGTCAGGCGGACCGAGGACGGCGGCGGGTGCGCTCGCGGGCCCTCTCCGCCAGCTCGACGACGCGTGGGTCGCTGGGGCGGCCCAGCCGCTTGTCCATCGCCAGGCGGCCCTGGGCCGCGGCGACCTGCGCGGCCAGCAGGGAGGCACGCTCGGCGCTCTTGCTCTCAGCCATGACCGTCTCCTTCCCCGTCGGCAGCATCATGGTCACCTTCCCCGACGTCATTGTCGAGCACGTCGTCCAGGTCGGTGTCGTAGACGGCGTCGATCAGGGCCAGGTCCTCGGTGTCGGCCAGGCTGCTGTCGGCCTGCTGGTCCACCATGCGGTAGCCGAACTCGCGCACGGTCGGGTGCTCGCTCAGGGTCAGGTCGACGGCCCACTGCGTGCGCTGCCACCAGGCGTCCTTGCGGTCGGCGGCGTCCTTCTGGTCCAGGCCCGCGCGGTCCGCGGCGTCGCGCTGGGCCAGGCTGGCCCGGCCCTGCCGGACCAGCAGGGCCGCACCGACGAGGGCGAGGACCGCGGCGAGGACCGTCGCGGCGGGCTGCAGCCAGAAGTACGGCGCGAGCCCGGCCGCCAGCGGGTGCCCCACCACGGACGGGACCGTACGCCGCCGCCCGGGTTCCCCGCCCGAGTGGCGTCGTGAACGGTGGTTCACTGCGGGGATGACGGGTCCGCTGGCCGGAGTGCGCGTGGTCGAGCTGGCCGGCCTGGGGCCGGTACCCTTCGCCGGCATGCTGATGGCCGACCTCGGCGCGCAGGTGCTGCGCCTGGACCGCCCGGGCGGCAACCCGTTCGCGGCCCCTGGCCACCGGGTGCTGCACCGCGGCCGGGCCACGCTGCCCGTCGACCTCAAGGCAGCCGGCGCCACCGAGCTGGTGCTCGACCTCGCTGCCCGCGCCGACGTGCTGCTCGAGGGCTTCCGCCCCGGGGTGGCGGAGCGGCTCGGCGTGGGGCCCGATGCGTGCCGGGAGCGCAACCCGCGGCTGGTCTACGGCCGGATGACCGGGTGGGGGCAGGAGGGGCCGCTCGCCTCGCGGGTGGGGCACGACATCAACTACGCGGCGGTCGCGGGCGCGCTCGGCACTGTCGGCGAGCCGGGCCGCAAGCCGGTCCCGCCACTGAACCTGGTGGCCGACTTCGGCGGTGGCGCGACCTACCTCGTCATGGGCGTGCTCGCCGCGCTGGTCGAACGGGAGCGCAGCGGCCAGGGACAGGTCGTGGACGCGGCCATGGTCGACGGGGTGGGCAGCCTGCTCGCGATGGCGTACTCCTTCCGTGGCGCCGGCCAGTGGGAGGACGCCCGGGGCAGCAACCTGCTGGACGGCGGAGCGCCGTTCTACGACACCTACCGCTGCAGCGACGGCGGCTACGTCGCGGTCGGCGCGCTCGAGCCGCAGTTCTGGGCCGCGCTGGTGGACACGCTCGGGCTGCAGGACCTGCCCGAGCAGTACGACGTCGGGCGGTGGCCCGACCTGCGTGCCCGGATCGCGGAGGCGTTCGGGCAGCGCACCCGCGACGAGTGGGCCGCGGTCTTCGGGCCGGTCGACGCCTGCGTCACCCCGGTCCTGACGCTCGGGGAGGCGCCGTCGCACCCGCAGCTGGCCGCGCGCGGCTCGGTCGTGGCGGTCGACGGGGTCGCCCAGCCGGCTCCGGCCCCGCGGTTCTCACGCACGCCCGGCGAGCTGCGGCCGGCGCCGGCAGCCGCCGACGTGCTGGCCGCCTGGGGCCTGCCCCCAGCCGACTGATCCACCCCTGCGCTGATCTGGCCCCCGTCCCCAAACGGCGATCTTCGCCGTACGCCCGTAGTGATCTTCCTGGCGAGCGTGGGTCCGCGCCGGAAGGCGAGGATCGTTCCTGGAGAGGCGGCCGGCCTCAGCTGCGCTTGCGGGAGCGGGCCGTCTCGCGGTTGTTGGCCTTGTCGATCGCCTCCACGAGCTGGTCCTTGTCCATGGCCGAGCGACCAGTGACGCCCAGCCGCTTGGCGAGGTCGTACAGGTGCTGCTTGCTCGCGTTGGCGTCCACGCCGCCGGCGGTCGGCCGGGGGCGCTCGGACCCCTCCGAGGTGGACCGGGAGGCCTGGTCGTCCGAAGGCCCCTTGGCCTGCTTGGGCTCCCAGTGGTCGCCGACCTTCTCGTAGGAGTGCTTCAGCGCGGAGAACGCGGTCCGGTGGGCGCGCTCACCGTCGCCGTACGTCTCGGTCGCGCTGTCGTGGGTCTTGGCCCAGGTCGCCTGTGCGTGCGGCTCGGAGCGCTCCAGCGTGGACGGCAGCTCGTCGCGCTGCTGCTTGCTCAGTTTGTCGGCCATGCTCGGGCTGTACCCGCGGGTCAGCCGACCCGCACCAGGTCGACCACGAAGACCAGGGTCGCGCCACCGGGGATCTCCGGCGGGGAGCCCGTCTGGCCGTAGCCCAGGTCGGGTGGGATCGTGAGCTGGCGGCGGCCACCGACCTTCATGCCGGCGATGCCGCGGTCCCAGCCGGCGATGACGTCGCCCGCACCGAGCCCGAAGGAGAAGGTCTGGCGGCCGCGGTTCCAGGACGCGTCGAACTCCTTGCCGTCGGCGTAGTTCACCCCCACGTAGCGGACGGCGAGCTTGTCGCCCTCCTTCGCGGCGGTTCCCTTGCCGGTCACGATGTCGCTGGTCTGCAGACCGCAGGGCGGCGATGCGTCCGGCACCTCGACCACCGGACGGGTGGCGAGGTCGGTGGGGGCGGCCGCCGGCGCCCGTGCGGTCGAGGGCGCGTTGACGCAGGTGGTCAGCGAGGGCCCCTGGTCGGCCTGACCGCTGCCCTGGCTGCCCGTCGGATCGGTGAGCGTCGGGTCGTCCTGGCCGGAGCTCGCAGAGCCTCCGCCGCAGCCGGGCAGGGCCACCGCGAGGGTCAGGGCGAGGGCCGGCAGGACGGCCTGCCCGAGCGGGCGGCGGCTCACGGCTGCAGCAGCCGCTCCAGCGGGGCGCCCACGAGGCGCCGGAAGGCTCGGCGTGGTCTGGAGCGCTCCAGCACGGCAGCCTCCAGGCTGTCCGCGACCAGGGTGCGCGGCTCACCCTCGGGCCCGGTGCGGCTCAGCGCCTCGACGGCGAGCTGCAGCACCGCGCCGAGCGAGGCGGCCGGGTCGTGGCGCTCGCGCACGTAGGTCGCAATCGGCTCGCTGTTGCCGCCCATCACGACCAGCCCGTGCTCGTCGGCCACCGACCCGTCGTAGGTCAGCCGGTAGATCTGGTCCTCGGCCGCTGTGCTGCCCACCTCGGCCACGACGATCTCGACCTCGTACGGCTTGCCGGACTCGGTGAAGATGGTCCCGAGGGTCTGCGCGTAGGCGTTGGCCAACCCACGGCTCGTCACGTCGCGCCGGTCGTACTGGTAGCCGCGCAGGTCGGCGTACCGCACTCCGGCGAGGCGCAGGTTCTCGAACTCGTTGTACTTGCCGACGGCGGCGAAGGCGATCCGGTCGTAGATCTCGCTGACCTTGTGCAGCGCGTTGGAGGGGTTCTCCCCCACGAAGGCGATGCCGTCGGCGTACGCCAGCGTGAGCACCGAGCGGCCGCGGGCGATGCCCTTGCGGGCGTAGTCGCTCTTGTCCTTCATCACCTGTTCGGGTGAGACGTAGAACGGCATCGACACGGCGGTCGTCTCTCCTCTCGGACGGGGCCTTCTCGGACAGGGCCTTCTCGGACGGGGCGTACGTCGGGGACGTCGGGCTAGCCGCCCGGGTTGACCATCCGCTGCTCGACGATGCCCGCGACCACGGCACCGACCTCGTCGTCGGGCAGGCGGCGTACGCCCTCCTCGGACACGTTCATCACTACCGGGTAGATGCGGCGGGTCAGGTCCGGGCCGCCGGTGGCGGAGTCGTCGTCGGCGGCGTCGTAGAGCGCGTCGACGGCCATGCGGACGGCCTCCGGCTCGGTGACGTCGTCGCGGTAGCGCTTCTTGAGCGCACCGCGGGCGAACATGGAGCCGGAGCCGACCGAGTGGAAGCTGTGCTCCTCGTAGCGGCCGCCGGTCACGTCGTAGGAGAAGATCCGGCCGGCCTGATTGTCGAGGTCGAAGCCGGCGAACAGGGGCACGACGGCCAGCCCCTGCATCGCCATGCCCAGGTTGCCGCGGATCATCATGGAGAGCCGGTTGGCCTTGCCGTCGAGCGACAGGGTGCTGCCCTCGAGCTTCTCGTAGTGCTCCAGCTCGACCTGGAACAGGCGGACCAGCTCGACCGCGAGCCCGGCGGTGCCGGCGATGCCGACGCAGGAGTACTCGTCGGCGGGGAAGACCTTCTCGATGTCGCGCTGGGCGATGATGTTGCCCATGGTGGCCCGCCGGTCGCCGGCCATCACCACGCCGGTGCCGTGGGTGACCGCCACGATGGTCGTGCCGTGCGGCACCTCGACCGTCATGCCGGTCGGGAGCTCCCGGTGGGACGGGAGCAGGTCAGGCGCCACCTGCCCGAGGAAGTCGGAGAACGACGAGCTGCCGGGAGCGGTGAAGGGAGCCGGCAGGCTCCCGTGCCCACCACCCGATGCCTGTGCCACGTGATCCTCTCGGGGTGTTCGACGGCCGGTCACGCGGTCGTGGCCGACGTGCTCAGGGGGGCCATCTCACTGACCACCCTTCTGCACGTAGCCCCGGACGAACTCCTCCGCGTTCTCCTCGAGCACGTCGTCGATGTCGTCGAGCAGGGCGTCCACGTCGTCGGTGAGCTTGTCGACGCGCTTGTGCACGTCCGAGGTCGTCTCGGCGACGACCTCCCCGGTCCGGTCGGTCTGGTCGGCCTCGCCGCCCGAGCGGTTGACCCGCTCCTGGCCGCCGCCGCTGTCCTTGCTCGCCATGTCCTGCTCCTGACACCTGGGGTGGATCCGGTTCGAACCTACCTGCGTGAGCTGACATCGGCCGCCCGCCCGGCCGGCTTGCGCGGGCACGTCGGCCACCCGGCCCGGCATCGGGGCACAGGGCAGGTCGGGCAGGCTGCACCCCGTGGACCTCGAGGACATCGCCGGACGCCTCTACGGGCTGTCCCCGGAGTCGTTCACCGAAGCCCGGGACGAGGCGGTGCGCGAGGCGCGGGGCGCCGGCGACCGGGAGCTCGCGAGGCGCGTACAGGCGCTGCGCCGGCCCACGGCCTCGGCGGCCCTGGTCAACGGGCTGCGGTCGGGCGACCCGGCCCTGCTTGAGCAGCTGCTGGCACTCGGGCCCGAGCTGGCCCGGGCCCAGAGCGAGGGCGCCGGCGAGACGCTGCGTGAGCTCTCCGGGCAGCGGCGGGCGGTGCTGCAGGCCGTCGTCAGCCGCGCCGTCGAGCTCAGCGGCCGCGCCGTCACCGCGCCGGTGCGCGCCGAGGTCGAGGGCACCTTAGAGGCAGCGCTGGCGGACCCGACGTCGGCGGAGGCGGTGCGCTCCGGCCGCCTGGTCCGGGCCCTGTCCTACGCGGGCTTCGGCGGCGTCGACCTCGCCGACGCGGTGGCGCTCCCCGAGCGGCCTCCCCGGCCGGCTCGTCCCGCGGCGTCTGCCTCCCGGCGGCGGCAGGCCGCACATGGCGGCCAGGCACAGGCCGAGCAGGCACGGGCCGAGCAGACACGGGCCGGGCAGGCACGGGCCGAGGCGGTCGCGGCGGCCGAGGCCGCGACCCACGAGGCCGCCGGCAGTCTCGACGACGCCGTACGGGCGAGCGACGCCGCCCATGGCGAACGCGCGGCCGCTGCCGAGGCCGTCGCCGACGCGGACCAGGAGGTCACCGCCGCCGAGCAGGCCCTGGTGGACGCCCGCGAGCGGCGTACGGCGGCGCAGCGCGCCTCGCGGTCCGCGACCGCCACGGCCGAGCGGGCCGCGAGCCGGATGGCAGCCGCCCAGACGGCCGCCGAGCAGGCCCGGACGGCCCTGGACGCCCTCCGCCGCGGCTGAGCCGCGCGAATCGACCGCGACCAAGGTCATCGTGTCCGTCGGGGAGTTGCGGCGCGCCCGGCGCGGGACACGATGATCTTCCGCGGTCAGTGCGGGCCGACGAAAACGAAGCGTCAGCGGCGGCCGGCGAGGGCCTCCACGAGGTCCAGCGCGGTGTCGCAGTCGTCGAGCAGCTGGCCGACGTGGGCGCGGGTGCCCCGCAGCGGCTCGAGCGTCGGCACCCGCTGCAGCGACTCGCGGCCGACGTCGAAGATGACCGAGTCCCAGGAGGCGGCCGCGACCTCGCCCGGGTACTTCTGCAGGCAGCGCCCGCGGAAGTAGGCCCGGGTGTCGTCCGGGGGCGAGAGCACTGCCCGCTCGATCTCCTCCTCGCCGAGCAGCCTGGTCATCCGGCCCCTGGCGGCGAGCCGGTTGTACAGCCCCTTGTCCATGCGGACGTCGGAGTACTGCAGGTCGACCAGGTGCAGCTTGGGGGCGGTCCAGTCCAGCCCCTCGCGCTCGCGGTAGCCCTGCAGCAGCTGCAGCTTGGTGGCCCAGTCGAGCTCGCCGGCCAGCGACGACGGGTCGGAGGCCAGCCGGTCGAGCACCTGCTCCCAGCGGAGCAGCACGTCCACGGTCTGCTCGTCGGCGTCGGAGCCGAACCGGTCCTCGACGTGCTTGCGGGCCTGCTCGAGATACTCCATCTGCAGCTGCACGGCGGTCATCCGCCGTCCGTCGCGCAGCACCAGCTGGTGATGCAGCGACGGGTCGTGGGAGACCGCCCGCAGCGCGCCGACCGGCTGCTCGACGCCCAGGTCGACGCCGTTGTCGCTGAGCCACCTGTCCTCGACCATCGACAGCACCAGCGAGGTGGTGCCGACCTTGAGGTACGTCGAGAGCTCGGCGAGGTTGGCGTCGCCGATGATGACGTGCAGCCGGCGGTACTTGTCCGGGTCGGCATGCGGCTCGTCGCGCGTGTTGATGATCGGCCGCTTCAGGGTGGTCTCCAGGCCCACCTCGACCTCGAAGAAGTCGGCGCGCTGGCTGAGCTGGAAGCCCTGCCCGCGGCCGTCCTGCCCGCGCCCCACCCTTCCGGCACCGCAGACCACCTGGCGCGACACGAAGAACGGCGTCAGGTGCCGCACGATGTCGGCGAAGGGCGTGCCGCGCGACATCAGGTAGTTCTCGTGCGTGCCGTACGACGCGCCCTTGCCGTCGGTGTTGTTCTTGTAGAGCGAGATCGGCGCCGTCCCGGGCACCTGCCTGGCCCGCTCGGCGGCCCGTGCCATGACCCGCTCCCCCGCCTTGTCCCAGAGCACGCAGTCGCGCGGGTTGGTCACCTCCGGCGTGGAGTACTCCGGGTGCGCGTGGTCGACGTACAGCCGCGCGCCGTTGGTGAGGATGACGTTGGCGAGGCCGAGGTCCTCGTCGGCCTCGCCGGGCAGGTCGTCGGTGCCGCCCGGCGTCCCGAGCTGGCCGACCTCGAAACCGCGCGCGTCGCGCAGCGGGTTCTCCTCCTCGAAGTCCCAGCGGGTACGCCGGTCGCGGACCGGCCCGGTGCCGCCGCTCCCGTAGCCGTTGACCACCTGCGACGAGGCGACCATGTGGTTGACGCCGGCCTGCCCGGGGGTGGAGACGCCGTACTCGGTCTCCATGCCCATCACCCGGCGCACGGTCATGCCCCGAGGGTACGACGCCCCTGACTGCGCGCCGGTGCGTCGCTAGCCTCGGGTGCCATGCGGGCGATGGGCACACGACCGAGGGCACTCCATCGCCGGCACGTGCGGGTGGGGGCGCTGCTGCTCACGCTGGTCGTCCCCGTCCTCGCGGGCTGCGGAGGCAAGGACGCCGCTCCCCGGTCCGGACCGACGGCACCGACGGCACCGACGGCACCGGCGGGGCCGGGCTCCGGCCCGACGACGCCCGCCGGGCCCGCTGCCCCGGACGGGCCGGGCAACCCGTCCGGACCGACCGTGCCCGGCGGCCCGGCCGGTCCGTTCGCCACGGCGCTTGCCCGCCTCGCGGTCCCGCGGTCCGGGCCGGTCCACGTGAGCTTCGGCGACGTCGCCGCGCTGCGCCGGCTGCGAGCCGGCCCGGCCGGTGTCCCCTGGAACACGCTGTCCGGCGCCGGGATCGAGCCGGTGGCGCAGCTGTCGCGCGAGCTGCCGGGCCGCACCGGCATCGACCTGGACCGGGCTGTGTACGCCCTGGTGAGCGGGCAGCCGCCCGCCACGCTCGGGTTGGTCGCGGGCGGCCAGGACCCGGGCGCGGTCACCGCCGCCCTGCTCCGCGGCGGGTGGCGGCAGGACGGCGACGTCCTGCGACGTGCGCCCAGCGCCGAGGGCGACCCCACGGTCGCCCTGCTGTCCATCGCGTTGTCCCAAGTGCGCACCGAGGGGGACGACGTGGTCTACGGGGCCGCGGCCGCCGACCTGTCGTCGGTCGTCCGCCCGGTCGGCGCGACGCCGGCGGCGGATCCCGACACCATCGCGCTGCTCGCCTGCCTCGGCGACGTGGTCGCGGCCGAGATCGACCGCCCCGCTCCCGGTGGCGCTGACGCGGTGGCCGTCGGGGTGCCGCGACCTGCCGCGGGTGGGTCCGGCCGGACGGTGGTCTGCACCACCTGGCCGTCCGCCGCCGCGGCCGCGAGGGGAGCGACGGCGCAGCAGGCGTCGGCCCGCTCGGCCGGCACCGCCGGCTCTGAGGTCCTGGCCGGGTTCCTGCGCTCGGTCCGGGTCGAGCCGGTCGGTGGAGCCCGGAACGTCGTACGCCTCACCGCCGACTCCGCCGAGAACCCCGCGCTCGGGCTCGCGCTGCTCGTCCGCGGCGAGCTGCCGGGGCTGTCCCGCCGGCCAGGGCGCTAGCGGCCCGTCGAGGCGAGCAGCGCGCGAGCGGCCGCGCGGCCCGGAGAGCCGGCGATCCCGCCCACCGGGGCGGTGCCGGCACCGCTGCAGAACAGCCCGTCCACGCCGGGTACGACGTGGGAGGCCAGCAGCCGGGTCGGCCGCTGGAACGCCAGCTGGTCCAGCGAGATGTCCAGGTGCATCGGGTGCGCCCCCGGCCAGGCGAGCTCGCGGGCCATCCGCTCCGGGGTGCGCACCGACAGTCCGGTGATCGTGCTGCGGAAGCCCGGCGCCTGTCGCTCCATCGAGTCGAGCATCGCCTCCGTGAAGCGCTCCTCGTGGGCCCCCCAGCCGCCCTCGACGTCGTACGGCGCGCACGGGCAGGCCAGGTAGACGGTGTGCCGGCCGGGCGGTGCGAGCGTCGGGTCGAGTGCCGACGTCGTGAACGCGTACGTCGGTGCCGGGTCGGGCAGCCGGTGCGCCTCCGCCGCCAGGAACCCGCGGCGCAGCTCCTCCAGCGTCTCCACGTGGCTCTGCAGGCCGTTCCAGTCCCCCGCACGCGCTCCCGGGTAGGCCGGCAGCCGGTCGACAGCGACGTGCACCAGCATCTGCACGGCGTTGCCGCGGTGCGCGGCCCGCAGCTCCGCACCCGGCCGCCCGCCGAGCGGCGGGTCGAGCAGCTCCAGCAGCGCGAGCTGGACGTCCGTGGCCGTCACGACCTGCGCGGCCTCGATCCGCTCACCACCTGCGAGCTCGACGCCCCTGACCCGCCCCCCGGTCGCGTCGATCCGGGTGACCGCAGCACCCGTGCGCACCTTCCCGCCGTACGACGTGAGGCGGTGCACCAGCGCGTCCGTGAGCCCCTGCGAGCCGCCGACCGCGTGCCACTGCCCGTGCCGGTGGTAGGCCGCCTGCCACAGCGCGTAGAAGGCGCTGCCCGGCAGGTGCGGACCCGCGCTGGAGTGCGCCGCGAACGACGCGACGGGTGCCCGGGTCAGGTCGCTGTGCAGGTCGCGCTCGAGCAGCGCGCCGTAGGGCATGACCAGGTCGTGCAGCATCGCTCCGAGGCCACCGGACCGGCGTACGGCACGCACCACCGGCAGCAGCTTGCCGAGCGCCTCCCGGACCGCCCCGGCGGCCGTCGCTCCGCCCTGCAGGCCGGTGACGGCCGTGTCGACCAGGGGCAGCGCGCGGTGCATGAACGCGGCGTAGGCGTCGGCCTCGGCACGGCTGTGCTCGGCGAGGCCGGCGACGGTCTGCTCGACCGAGCGGGAGAAGCGGGCGACCCGCCCGTCGGCGAAGAACCCGGCAGCGAACGGTTCCATCTCGACGTAGCGCAGCCCCGCGCCCGCGAGGTCGAGCTCGGCCGGGACCACCGTCATGTTGATGATGTTGTGCGCCACCGAGTGGGTGTCGAAGCGGTACCCCGGCACCGTCTGCTCGGTGCGCGAGCCGCCGCCGGGCGCATCGGACTGCTCCAGGACGAGCACCTCGCGGCCGGCCTTCGCCAGGTAGCAGGCAGCGACCAGCCCGTTGTGGCCGCCGCCGACGACCAGGACGGGAAGGCTCATGCCCTCCCCCCACGATGCCGGCCCGACACCGGCTGCCGGCACCGGCTAGAGGTACTGGCCGGTGTTGGCCACCGTGTCGATCGAGCGCCCGGTCTCCGAGCCCTTCGCGCTGGTGACGAGGGTGCGGATGTAGACGATGCGCTCCCCCTTCTTGCCCGAGATGCGGGCCCAGTCGTCGGGGTTGGTGGTGTTGGGCAGGTCCTCGTTCTCCTTGAACTCGTCGATGCACGCCGTCATGAGGTGCTGCAGCCGCAGCCCCTTGCCGCCGGTCTCGAGGAAGTCCTTGATGGCCATCTTCTTCGCCCGGGCGACGATGTTCTCGATCATCGCGCCGGAGTTGAAGTCCTTGAAGTACAGGACTTCCTTGTCGCCGTTGGCATAGGTGACCTCGAGGAAGCGGTTCTCCTCGGCCTCGGTGTAGATGCGCTCCACGACCCGCTGGATCATCGCCGCGACGGTTGCCTCGCGGCTGTGCCCGTGCTCGGTCAGGTCGTCGGCGTGCAGGGGCAGCGAGGTGTGGATGTACTTGCTGAAGATGTCGCGGGCCGCCTCGGCGTCCGGCCGCTCGATCTTGATCTTCACGTCGAGCCGACCGGGACGCAGGATCGCCGGGTCGATCATGTCCTCGCGGTTGGAGGCGCCGATGACGATGACGTTCTCCAGACCCTCCACACCGTCGATCTCCGACAGCAGCTGGGGCACGATCGTCGTCTCGACGTCGGAGCTCACGCCCGACCCGCGGGTGCGGAAGATGGAGTCCATCTCGTCGAAGAAGACGATGACGGGGGTGCCTTCGGAGGCCTTCTCACGGGCCCGCTGGAAGACCAGCCGGATGTGACGCTCGGTCTCGCCGACGTACTTGTTGAGCAGCTCGGGGCCCTTGATGTTGAGGAAGTACGAACGCCCCTCCGGCCGGCCGGTGACCATGGCGACCTTCTTGGCCAGGCTGTTGGCGACCGCCTTGGCGATCAGGGTCTTGCCGCAGCCGGGCGGGCCGTACAGCAGCACCCCCTTGGGCGGCCGCAACTCGTGCTCGGCGAACAGGTCCTTGTGCAGGAAGGGCAGCTCGACCGCGTCCCGGATCTGCTCGATCTGGCTGGAGAGCCCGCCGATGCTGTCGTAGTCGATGTCCGGGACCTCCTCGAGGACCAGCTCCTCGACCTCGGACTTGGGGATGCGCTCGTAGACGTGGCCGCTGCGCGCGTCCAGCAGCAGCGAGTCGCCGGCTTTGATCGGCAGGTCCTTCAGCGACTCGGCGAGCATGACCACCCGCTCCTCGTCGGTGTGGTTGAGGACCAGGGCGCGCTCGCCGTCCTCGAGCAGCTCCTTGAGCATCACCACGTCGCCCTGCCGCTCGAAGGCCAGCGCCCGCACCACGTTGAGCGCCTCGTTGAGCATGACCTCCTGGCCCCGGCGCAGCGCCTCGGTGTCGACGTCGGGACTTGCCACGACACGCAGCTTGCGGCCGCCGGTGAACACGTCGACGGTGTCGTCGTCGTGCCGGGCGAGGAAGGTGCCGTAGCCGCTCGGGGGCTGGGCCAGCCGCTCGACCTCCTCCTTGAGCGCGACGATCTGGTCACGTGCCTCACGCAGCGTGCCGACCAGCCGGTCGTTCTGCCCGGCGCTGGCGGCCAGGGACGCCTGCGCCTCCGCGAGCCGCTCCTCGAGGTGGCGCACCTGCCGCGGCGAGTCGGACAGCTTGCGCCGCAGGACGCCGACCTCCTCCTCCAGGTAGCCGATCTGGGCGGTGAGCTCGGCAACCGCCCCGACGCCACCGTCCCCGACGCCACTGCTTGAGCCCTCTCTGCGTGGTCCTGGCACCTGCTCCACCTCCCCGTACGACGTCGGGTCACCCGGCTTCCCGCATCCTATGTACCGCAGTGCTCCCTGCGCCGGTATCGCCGTACCCTGGCCCGGTGGCGCAGCCGCGGTACGACGGGCCGACGGTCACACTGGCGCCCGTGGCGACGATCCGGGCGGACCTGCTCGGCGACCCACGGCTCGAACGGGACCGGCGCCCCCGTCTGTCACCCCGGGCGGCACGGACCGCACTCCTGGCCGCCTCGCTGGCCGCTGTCCTGGCGGCCGGCGTCGTGGCCGCGCTGACCGTGACCGAGCCGCTCCCGCAGCGCCCGGTCGGCAGCGCCCACGTGCTGTACCGCGGCCCGACCGCCGTGCTGGAGGGCGACGTGGACTACTTGCGCGGCTCCTTCGCCGTCACCGGCCGCGCGGGTGGCCTGCCGGTGGACCTGCTCGGAACGGCCGGCCAGACGTGGGCGAGCGAGGCGTTCCTGCCCATGGGCAAGCAGTACCGCCACCGTGGCAACGACGAGGGGGTGCCGGTCGGGACCGGCCTCGCCAGGCTGGTCCGCGAGGACCCGGGCCTGCTGCCGGCCACACTGCGCCGCTCGTCGACACCGGTGCGCCGAACCGGCACCGGCCGGGTCGGCGGGGTGCGGACGACCCGGTTGGCCTTCGCCCTGCCGGCGACCCGGCTGGGCGGTGACCCCACGGACGGGACGGCCAGGGCGACGCTCGACGTCGACGACCAGGGACGCACCCGCCGAGCGGTGTTCGAGCTGGGGCCTGCCGGTGGCGCTGTCGAGCGGGTGGAGCTGGACTGGAGTCGCTTCGGTGAGCCGGTGGCGGTGAGCCCTCCCGCGGAGGAGGTTGTGGCCGAGGTCGGCGAGGACCCGTACTCCGGCGCAGCCGGCGGCAGCCCCGGCCTGGACCGCACCTGCGCCCGGCTGCGCGCCCTGCTCGGAGCCGGGCGCGGCGAGACCCTCGACGAGGTACGCGACGTCCTGCACTTCTGCCCGCCCTCCTGACGGGCCGGCGCTAGGGCAGCTGCGGGCGGAGCGGCCCGGTCGGGTCGGCGGCGCCCTCGGCCGCCGGCTCGCCGTACGCCCCCTTGCTCGGACGGCGCCGGCGCACCGGTGGCTGGACGCCCTCCGCCAGGCGCCGCGCGGTGCACAGGAAACCGGTGTGGCCGACCATCCGGTGCTCGGGGCGCACGGCGAGACCCTCGACGTGCCAGCCGCGCACGATCGACTCCCAGGACTGCGGCTCGGTGAACGTGCCGTGCGACCGCAGCGCCTCGACGGTGGTGGACAGCTGCGTCGTCGTGGCGACGTAGCAGCACAGGACGCCACCGGACCGCAGCGCCCGCGACACCGCGTCCAGGCAGTCCCAGGGGGCCAGCATGTCCAGCACCACCCGGTCCACGTCGCGCTCGTCCAGCGCCTCGGCGAGGTCCCCGACCGTGACCGTCCACGCGGGGTGCGGTCCGCCGATGAACCGCTCGACGTTGGCTGTGGCGATCTCGGCGAAGTCCGGGCGGCGCTCGTACGACGACAGCCGGCCCGTTTCACCCACCGCGCGCAGGAGCGACAGCGACAGCGCGCCGGAGCCGACCCCGGCCTCGACCACGTGGGCACCCGGGAAGATGTCGGCCATCTGGACGACCTGCCCGGCGTCCTTGGGGTAGACGACCTGCGCGCCGCGTGGCATCGACAGCACG
>JAABUS010005671.1_pt1 | contig 16103 bp, 17 predicted proteins | sample 5560161 | NCBI WGS metagenome assembly JAABUS01 (sample SAMN10711885, study PRJNA513376) | rock metagenome | isolation source: Antarctica rocks | place: Antarctica: Victoria Land, Trio Nunatak nord | collected 2016-01-04
CTTTGGTGAGCGCTTTGGTAGGGGCGCTTTAGTGAGCGCTTTGGTGGGGATATTTTAGTGAGCGCTTTGGTGAGCGCTTTGGTGAGCGCTTTGGTGAGCGCTTTGGTAAGCGCTTTGGTGAGCGCTTTAGTGGGGGCGCTTTGGTGAGCGCTTTAGTGGGGATATTTTAGTGAGCGCTTTGGTGGTCCTTAATGTCCACATTGTCCTTGGACCATATAGTGATACCGTTGTATCTCTTTGGTGTGTTGATGCCTTCAAGGTGATAATCAATCAACGGTACCTTGGTACATTAGCATATACGGGTTCGTATCGAGAGAGCAAGTACATACCGCTCCATCGGCGGAACTTTTGGGAATCTCATCGCACCAATGTCATAATAGTCATGAGGACGAATCGAGAAATAATGAGTGAAGACTCTTCCACCAGGACGATTCGCCGCTTCGAGAATGTCGCAGGGTACCCCAAGGTGGTCGAGGATCAAAGCCGAATAAAGGCCTGAGATACCTGCACCAACGATACAGACCTTGGTACCTTCCGGCAAGTCTTGGGATTTTTGCTCAGGACGTTTGGAGAGATCCTCAGGCTTGAACTCGCCGTCACTAGGTGGCTTGACGTCTTCGAAGCTGGGGACGGTGTTGAGTTTGCCCTCTTCATGGAGACGAGTTAAAAGCTTGGCTATGCTGTCTCGAACCTATTTTCCGAACGGGCTAAAGAGGTCATTCATATCAACTTCATATTCACGTACCATGTGTCGTGTAAAGCTAGCACGAGGGCCGAGTTTTGATTGAGCGGGCGCCATCTTGAGCTATGCTTGGACTGTCTTTCGGTAATTTTGAGGGGATTTGACTTTGGATGAGGAGGGGGAAACCCTTCTAGTTAAGTCGAGATCTTTATATGTATCCAAAGATTGACCAAGGCAGAGTGCCCCTCTGCACTAGCGAAGTTTCGTCCGAACAACATGCATGGCTTTTCCCCTCCTCCATGACCTATCCAAGCAAGATAGCCATAGTAACTTGCAGGCTCATCGGCCTTTGCTTGTGAGCCTTGAACGCCCGTCTTTAAGTTTTGGCGGCACTTCTCGCTTTTGCGCGAAGAAACCCGCAAATCTGTGTTGGGCAGACTCGAGAGCACGATCTCACGACGCCTTTGTTTCAAATGGTCTGCAATGATGCCGAAGTGGAGATGGGCGTCAATACTCGCTAGATATTGTATTTAATGGTGTTAGTGGTATGCACACCGTCGATCTCGAAGTCATATAAGACCTAGCTACGCTTTGAACAACGAATAGTTTTGAACCGCACACGTAGTCAAATATAAGCTCGAATGGTTCAGACGTTTTCGCTTCTTCGGAGCGCCCACTCCACGTCTTGGCTCAATAGAGAGTCCTGGCCGAGGACGACCGAGAATGAGGGGATCGTGACAAGAAATACTGGTTTGATACAAAAGTCTAGGACCAAGTCCCATGGACTTGTAGAACCGCCAGTCATAATGCCTATCAAGCTACAATGAGGTACCAAACTCTGAATATAGAAAAGGGCTCACCATGAAGAGCGAAGTCTCAGCAAAAACCAAAGGACGCGGTGCGGGACGAGCCATGATCTACTTGGCATCATTGAATAAATTTAGTCGGGTGACCATGCATGTATTCCATGCAGCTAAACAAAGTCTGACGATCCCCCAAAGCGGGATCTGCAGAGCGCATGCATTTGCACGAGTATAGTACACCAGGTCTGCTTTGGCACCTGCTATTCAATCAAATCGGGACTGTTCAACCACTCATCGCTCAGCAGCTCCTTGGCTGTTTTCCGTTTCTCAGGGAGCCATTCTAGCATAGATCGCATGAATCGAAGAAATAGGACCTGGTCCTGGCCTTCCAGCCGGGTTTCCGTATTCTCGAATGTTGTCTCTGGGATTGGGACGTCAACGGTAAAGTTTCCTGACGCGCTGTTAGTGATCTGAGCTCTCAAACGACGAGGCCTCATATTGAGGGGCCATACCTTCCGTGTCAAACGCCTTGGGGCTCTTCTCACCACGGACAAGAAGCACTTTCGGCGGTGGTCCAAGGTACGCGATCATCTGTGCTAATTGTATCTTGGCGTCGTAGTCTCCATCCTCGTCTTTTCCTGGCATGAGGAACTTGTCCTCGAACAGATACCAGATCTAATTCTCTTTAGTATGACAGTCATCGCGGTGGATAGGAAGAAAGTACTTACGACGTGAGCCAGATTCCAGATGTCTGCAGGATAACTCCAAGGTGCTTCGATCACCACCTCCGGTGCTCTAACCTCATCTGGTTGGATGTCTTCGTTGTGATTCACATCTCCATACTGGGCTAGGCCGAAGTCTGTGAGGATAGCGCCCCCAAGAGCGTGTGGTCCAAAGGAGGACCGCGACTCATATATAATCCGATCAGGCAGAACCTTGCGTGGGCCTGGCTTCATAGACTCTTGACGGACAAAGTCCTCGACTGACTTAGGCTTAATTTGTATGAGTATATTGTTGGGCTTGATATCTTCAACACATGAGCGTTAGCATCATCAGACTATTGATCAAAGTAGTCATGGGACATCAGGGTTCACTAAGTCTCAAGATTCTTAGGACTTACCTGTATGGACGACGTGACAAGCCGTGTGGAGATATTCCAGAGCCAACAGCATACGACGAGTGACGCTCTTTATCAAATAAGGTGGGAATTGAACTTTCCCCAGGTACTTGTTGTGGAACTTCAACATATCAAGTCCTAGAGGCTCGTGAACCAGGCAGGTGTGTGTACCATCAGGCCCGCTGATCTCGAATGAGTCCAACAAAGTCCTGACCATCTGGTAGCCTGGATGACCCGGATCAGTGGCTGTGATGTCCTGGAGCATCTTCCGTTCACGAGAAAACTCTGTGTCGTCGTTGTAGTCATTCGTAAGAATTTTAATGGTCACAAATCCGTTAGTGCGCAAATCTTTGGCGAGCCATACAGTAGAGTAGCCTCCATATCCGAATTTGACAAGTATCTCGTAGTCGCCTAGTCTTTCGTGGTACTTAGCCGGGTAGAAACGATCCGCACGATAATCTTCAAGGGTCTCCTCCTCGCACCTCTCATTCACGGGCAGAAGCTCGGGCTCTGGATCCAGCCCTTTCCCAGGTTGGCCACGGAGACATTTGATGGCTTGTGCTGCCTGCTTGATGAGGTGAGTCATCTTGCAAATTAAGTAGTGGGTAGTTGGTGAATATGCGTGGATGGAGACGATGAAAGAGCAGAGAATCTCTGCGGTCAAAAGTAAGTCCCACAAGTGATGAGAAGTCTCGGTGTTGGAGGAAATGACACTGCGAAGCCACTTCGTTACACAAGTGCTCATGTGTACTTTGCGAGGTTTGACACAGGATAGTGTTTGAGGATGATGAAAGTCAACAGGCTTCCTATGGCTGATGCGAAGTTCCGAAGAAGCCCAGTGATTGAGAATTGTAACACTGCGAAGCTCCTTTGTTACATCGAGGCTCATGTGCACTTCCCACCGAAAAGCTGTGACACTGTTTTAGTGTCCGACCCAAATGTATAAAAGCTTAGTTCACATACTCTTAGCATCTCCTCATCAACCGACTGCTTCAATGACTGCAACTTGAGATCGACTTTGACGCTCAGCTTTCAAGCACGTAGGCTATTCACAATTTCCTATGGGCAATATCGCTGACACTTCTCCATCAAAATCATAAGTCACGGTGATATCGTGTTCTCTCTGTCTAGGCATTGACATAAGTGCCTTCTTCCACCTCACGAGCATTCGAAATGGCGCCGACCGTCAAATGGCTTGGCATGCAATCTCCGTCATTGACATGGGACGCTGCTATCGACAGCTTTGACACGAATAATGACGACTTAGTCCCATCAGCTACGATGACAGCTGAAGTCAAGTAAGCTTCCTATGTATTTTCTAGCATAAGCGATCCCTACTAATTACTTCCAAGAGGCCGTCCGCACGTTCGTCCTGGTTTCAAGGAGTGGGTCAGTGTGTCCTTCAAAGACGCAGCGGGAAAGATTCTAGGGAGCGCGCACATCGAGAAGGATGGCAAAGGCAAATTCAACACCAAGATTGAGAAGAAGAGAAAGGGGAGTCTGGGAACTTGAGATGGAGGCTTCTTACAGATTGGCAGAGTTGGCTTACCTCTGGAACGGACGGATGGAGGATGCTTGCAGTGATCTTGCTAATCATGGCGAGTCGAATGTCGTCAGCTGTGGGTGCTACAGGTATACTCAAATGCTGCTCAAATACCGGCTTGTCGATTGTAGCTAGAACCACGGCCCAGATTATTCGATAGTAGCTCACGATTGATCAAATGTTTACACCTGTCAACTCTTTTTTGGGTGAGAAGACGAAAAAGACGCTGCGAGCTTAGTATCGTCGGTCATGTGGCGGTCACGTGGGAGAAGGTGTTGAGGCTGTTGATATAATTGACAGCTTAGTCAGCGTACACTAACGGGATTACCCGCTTCTGGCATGACATATGTTCGTTTCACTATAACATAACACTTTGCACAACACCGACTATCAACATCCTTTTGCCTTACAAAATGAAGCACCTTCTTCGGCCTCTTCGGGGTCGCGAGCACGACTTGCTCTTAGCAGCACTATCCCTAACCAAGAGACATGCCTCTCGCTACTATCATAGCTAGCTTTCCGCTCGATGCCTACGATTACAGATGATATACCCCGGCAGGAGGTCCTCCGAATTGCAGAGGCAGCTCCAAAAATCTACGAAGGAGGCGGCGTGACCATCTATCGAGTACACCAAGATATAGGGTTGAAGTCTGGAAATGAAGTCCGAAAATCCGAGGCAGCCAACATTGCGATTCGCAGCAAAGCACACAAACATTCGACTTCCGGTGGTCATGGATACCTGAGAGCAAGCATTAGAGGATCCAGCAGAAGAAAGAGCAACGGGGTACATATTGATGGCTTACATCGAGGGCGTGACTTTGTCAAGAGTATGGGCTACAATGGGACATGAAAGTCGTAGCAGGATCTTCAACACAGTCCGCGACTACATATTGCAGCTCCACTTCATCCTTCTGGAAGCCCCTGGACCCATTGGTGGAGATATCTCCTGTGGCATGATATTCGCAGACTACGGCGCCGGACCCTTCAAAACTATAGATGATCTTGAAGCCTGATTCAAGGAGCGACTTCTCCTCTGCCAGCAGTTTGGGCGTATTTCGGAAACGCAACCACCGTTTCCTGGGCGCTTCCGCCCATTAGTCATGTGTCATCTTGACATCGCGCCACGAAACCTGATCCTCGACCCACAAGGAAACCCTGGCTTATGGAATGGGCATATGCAGGTGGATACCCCAAACACTTCGAAAACGCTATGCTGGCTTAGGGCGATCCGATTGCTCAAGTGGATTACTTGAGATGCTGGCTGAATCAGAGGAAATGAAGGAACAAATGAAACATCTGAAGCCGATTTCATTTGCCTTGACGACCCGGGCGGCAACAAGGCCGACTGGATACAGGGGGTATAACATCCCTGGATACTACGACTATGAGGATACGTAGTTGTTTCAGCGGCGATTTGACATGCACTGCTCTGCGCTTTTATCGAGATTGTTGGACTATATGCCATCAGAACACGCTGTGAGTCTCGATGTCGAGAATACCATTCTTAAAAAATTAATCTCCTCAAAATACGAAGAGACCTTCCCCTATAAGAGTATTGGACATTGCTTCCGTATACTTGAATGCACTCAACCAAAACTTGATATATAATACGTCACTTGTCGAGGGATATATCCTCGAACAAAAGGTGATCTCTTTAGGTGTCTAGTAAATGATGTCATCCAGCCAACATATTTTAATATTGTCCACTTGCCCACAACACAATTGCTGCCTCCATTCCTTTTCGATTTTGCTTGATATATAGAGAGTATACATGATAAAGAGAACACTTTTTACCCTTTTTCTTTTCTTCAAACCTCCAACAGACTAGAGTCATCAGTAACCTGTTTGGATCCATAAAGGCCATTTGGAAATCACTAATTACCCCCAAAAGAAGTACCATACCTAAGGAAAACAATCACAACGTACCCATGCTTGTCAGCTTTCTTGATAGCAGTGTCAACCTGAAGCCAAGTGTACTCGCAGTGGCTATCTGTCAGACTGGGTTTCAAGCTCGTGTCTCGACGTCGCCGTAAGATGAGCGGCAATGCAGGCTTCGCGGCGAGCATCAGTCGCTCTTTTTCTAGCATCAAATGCCTTCGTTTTTCTCGCTGTCCGGAATTTGGCTTTCTGAACGAAACGAGCAAGGCAGTTGTCCAGGTGTCGTTGGTTGGCAGGATTAGGGTTCCGTTTAAACCTCTGTTATTAATTCTCCTCGTCTTAACGATTTCGACGCGTACTGGTCCCATGTCAGCTTGCACCAGATTGAGATTTTGCACAATGCTATAGCTATGCACGAACATTCAATACCAACACGGGGAAGAAAGCAAAAGCAATACGAAATTTCGGAAGTTAAGCGCCAAGACTCATGGCTGCCGCGGTTGGGAGCTTCAATTTTCCTATATTTGGAAAGATCGAGCCCGTATCGTTATCCAAAGTTCCATCCAGTTACCATTTCCGCAGGCAATAGAGTAACGGATAACTGATACTTCTGTCATCTCCAATAAAGGGTCACATTAATGATAGCACTTCTGCTTCGAATGCTTCGAATGGAATCTCCGATCTTGCAGCATCTTGGGTCAATAGCGTACAAGGCTCCCAACGGCTGAAACGGTTCAGTTCGACCCCTAGACCAATCAGCTACACTAGTATTCAGCGTAGTCAGTTTGCCTTAATGAGTCACTAACTGCTAAGGCTAGTTCATAGCAATTGGCACTATTTTGTACCGATAGTTTTAACAGTTTGCATGAAACTTATAACTCACAAAATGTTCATAAATTACATTTATATAGTTCTTCCCTGGCAGCGACGGCGACCAGGTAACAGCAACGCTATAAAGGAAATTATAAATAGAAATTCGGGACTCATTATAGATACCTATGAAGAGGTTCGTATGTTTCAAGCTTCATAGTATATTAGTAGAACAAAGCGTACTAGTAAAGCCCGCAACTCTATCCCCCCCGCATGGGGGGGGGGCTCTTCAGCCTTACGCAATACCGCCAAAACCGTTTAAACCGAACCAATTGAGACCCCAAACCAACTAACTAATAAGGAGAAAAAGGACAAACTGAACCGTTTAACTGGCGATTTGCTAAATAGTTGGTTAACCATTGGGAGCCTTGATAGCGTCTTAGCCCGAGGAAGTATTTCTATGAATTCCATCTCCTAGACAGTCGTCTAACAATTCATTGGGTGTCTTGATGACAGTGTTGAGGCTACTCGAGGAATGTTAGTTCAAGACTGCTCGCTTTAAATACCTCACTCCCCAAACCCTCGGTACTACCTCGACAAGCTCTGCAACATAACAGCACTAAGGGGTATTTGAGGCTGTACTCGTGGGTGGGACGATTAGAATTAGCATGAAGAGAGGAGTACGGTACTATCAAGAAAGGAACAAAGAGTGCATGCAAGTAGAGTGTGATTATCTTATAATTCGAGGGTTGTTATGAAAGAAGACCAATGCACTGATTATATCATCTGCTCGCCGTGAAGACAATATCATGCCAATGGTTTCTGTTGCGAAGATCGACCTTTCCATGACTGTGGTTTTAATTGGATAAGACAGCGGCTGGTATTGCGAGAAACCACATTGAATGCTTGTGACTTCAGACGTCACTCACAGCAACCGAATGTACGGGTATTTACCCCTGTGCATGCCTGGACTTTTACGGCTCTGGCTACCAAATGCATCTTGTGCAGCTCAAATTACTGCTCCATCGATCAAGTGCGAAGGTAGCTTACCTCTTTGTCTTCACCTATAATCAAGAATTCCATTTGCAAAAAGTCAATCGTGTCTTCTCAACCACTGCACAAGTCGATCAAATGGAGGTATATTGCCGCTCGATCGATCTGTAATTGCCTCATCACCCGTCATAATTGGGTACGCATATCAAGCATGTTGTTGCAACCAGTGGTAGTTTTACGGCCTATTGAAGCCCAATGATTGGAGACAACGCATTGAAATGAGCAGAACATTGGCCAATAGCGCTCAAGATAAGTCGCGGTTGGGGAATTTCTGGGGTTTTGGAGTTTGGAAACGTCCAATATGTTGCTTCAATCCAGGGAAGCTTACGCTTGAGTTAATTGCACTTGTGTACGAGATTGCCTTTGACTCTGGCACCAAGCCTGTTATTCGAAGGTTCGTTCCCACGCCTGCGACGCCCTTGATGGGCATCTTACTTCAGAATAATCTTTCGCGTATACTAAATGGCTTGGTTATCGGCCTTGCATGAGGTAACGTTGCTATTCAATCTCCTTAAAAGAAAGTTGGTTGCAAAATCACACGATGGCCTTGCCTAGTCTTCAGCCACCTGCCATTCCCGTCATGACCCCAACATTTGCCAAACCGCTCATCTGCCCTTCCCTCAATTCGGTCGATAATGCTCCGAAGCCCAGGTATAGTATAATCGAGTGTGGTATACTCTATAAGAGATGTTGGTGGGCGGGTGTATAGGAAGTTGAGTAAGTATTGGTGATTGCCCTCAAATTCTGCCCAAAGGTCAGATTGTTGGCACGTTCCCATTCTAGCGGGATCATCCAGAATGTTACTGTTGGTGCTTGGAGCGAGCCGCGTACGCAAGCGCTTCAGCGTGACCGAACGCCTCAGGAATGCGCAGAAGTCTCCCGTATGCGTGAAGGGAAAGACGGCGATGAAGTCGAAGGAGGTCAGGTGGGCCAGCCAATCTCCTGGAAGCTGTCTTGTCATATATGAAAAGGCGCCGAGCAGCGATGGCGTGCGTAGGTGAAAGTACTCATATGTGCTGTAGGCTTGAACAGAGCAACCCTCGTTGTAGGAGATATGATCCCATGGGCGAATACTGAATATGTCGAATGCTGGCCCAGTTTCTGAAGTCGTAATCTTGGCTGTGGACCTTTCATACTCTAGTCGAAGCGTCTGGTATTCTATGTTGAAAGCCCAACTGTCCCCGAGCTGGATCTGATGTGGGACAAGGCTGGCGAGCCTCGAAGGAGGGGCAATGATTGTAAGCGTGCTTGGGTTGACGTGCTCTACGATCGAGACGACCGCTCTCTGGAGAAGTAAATCGAGAGAAGTATTCGAACTGTGAGACATATCGCCGCGATGGTCTTGACAAGTGTCTGTTCCCGCCATGCTCTCGGTGGTAAAAACCACCACGTTATCAACATGCTTTGCGAGATCGTTTTCGTGGACGAAAGCAAGTAGTGTGTTGGCACAATTCACATCGACTTTGAGATGCGAGAATAATTTGCTAAAGCAAAATTGACGTAAAATCCGGGATGTGCTAGAAAGATACTTGAGTGGGCGATACTCTGATGTCAGGGAGGCTGGCGACGGCTCTTCGTGCAGGTACTGTAAGCTTGGGGCATCGATGATCGCCAAAAAGGAGACAATATGCTCGACGAGTTCAGATGGGAGACCAGCTAGAGCTTTCATCTTGCGAGTATTGTGTTTTAGATCCGTCGTGGGAATGTAGTCGGGTGAAATGGGACAGTTTGTAGGGCATGTATGGTACAGCCGTAAGCCAAACTTTGGATGCGGTGGAGACTTGTTTCCCTGACGAGAGCATCCTTGGCATGGAGGAACTTAGCCGAGGTCCGGCCGAACTAGTCTTTTTTGGCTTGGTCTGATCCTTCACTCCTCCCTGTGCCCACTTTTCCAGCAAGCTGCCGTTTTGAGTGGCAGTCACCAACTGTACGGAGGCCAAAGAGTACACAAAAGACGCGCTGAAGCATGAAGTAAATTCTCCTTCAAGCGCTCGGGCAGGGCGCGGTCAGGTATTTGAGTTCTATGGCGTGGGCTTGAGATCTTAACATGCGAGACAAGTTGAGTGCGTTGGTACAAGCGATAAACCTCTGCACCATTTGAATACTGGCAGGATGCGAGAGCAGGCTTTACGAATGCAAAGTTTACTCGACTCGGCTGTGAATAGACAAGAAGAGTATTCTTGGACAAGGTACTACGCCAGCTAAGTGAAAAAGATCGAAAGCATGTCGACTTGGCTCAGGCCGCAAAGAGAGAACCCTTACCAGACAAGCTCACCGATGTTGAGGAACAGCAGCACTCACTTGTGCGAAGGTAATGGAAGATTACTTGTGACCTTGTTTTCGGGCGTGACGAGCTTGACAAGATTGCAGAATGGGCTCACGATCTTAAGGGAATGTTTGGTACTCTGTCCCAATGCCTCGTGCGAGTATTCTCGAAGGAGCGGTGAGACTGAGGATACCTGGCTGAAGAGATCTGTGAAGATTTATAATGAAAATGCATGTGACTGGCAACCACACGATATTACATCGGATGTCGGGTACTAGCACCGAACCCGAACTAGATTACTTATCTCGGAAATGATGAACCCAGGAAGGACAAGACGCAAGATCAAATCTGCAGAATCTTGCTGAGTCTCACAATAATGGATTGAGACTCTTTGGTAACACTGATAGACGAGGACCATCATCGACCAGCAGCAGCAATTGCTTGCCCATGACTGAGGCCCTTGGCCTTCAAAACAAATGTGGAGACAATATTTGGGCCAAGGTATTTTGTTCGATGGCCTCTCATGGAGATCGGCAAGGGGCCGAGGCCGTCTGCTGAGGTGAAAGGAGCCATTGACTCAGGATTCTTCGCCTGGATCGCACGCCTATTCCAGTGGATCTAGTCATATCGCGAACGCCTGCTCAAGACAAGACTCAACCTCGGATTCCTACCGCTTCACCTTCTCCAGCCCAGACATAGGCCAGGGACTATGGTCGTGCTACCGAGGTAGATCCCAGCACACCTTTCAGTTCAGGTTGTGACGGGTAGATTTAAGTCAGCCTCGAGGAAGCTTCGGAAAGGCTCGGAGCTATTTCAAAGTGAATCTGACGCAAGGAAAGCCAAGAAATCCTGGGAAGCTGTCGAAACAAGTGGCAGTTGCGTGGCTCATAAAGCCCGGAATCCGCAGCACACACATAGAAGACCTAAATGTCTTTCCATACATCACCACTCCAGAGACTTCGTGGGGTGGTAATTGATGACATCACAGTGAGCTTCAATTCCTAACGCACTTCGCGATTAGAGAGGCTCTCATGCGAAACATGATTGTACCGACGTCCCAAGCGGCCGGTCTTTGACACGAAAATGACTCTTGAGGGTCAAATTTGGTAGGGTATCTTAATTCGATGCTGACTGGTCACTTTGATGTCAGTTTTTCGCGGCCCCAGGTTTCCTACACAGCTGTCTTGATAGGCTCGTTCGTGGTGATGAAGAAGAACGGATATGTGATTTGGGATGACGTGGTCTTCTCTTATAAGACGTCTACAATGCCCGCAGGCCCTGCGCTAGGAGATGTATTAGCATTTTTGTGTCATAGCTTTGCCAAAACGGCCCATGAGTATGCTTCGCGGAGAAATTGTTGACGCGACTAACAAAAGATTGAATCTGGCTACCTATAAGATTTCCGCGGGGAACAGACTTCACGCTTGACCAGGCTCAGCCTGCATGCAAGCTTTAGGGAACAGTCATCAGCGGCTAATTCGGATTGCCAAAGTTAAGCTTTGTGACAGCTTGGGCAACCCTGGCACTGGAAACGTTTCAAGCTTAAGGATCGTATCAGAATTCGGGCTGTGCAACAAGTGCATTATTCGCGCAAATCCTAATTCTGACCAGTTGATTGTTGCCAATTTCGGTTCCTTCGGCGCGGCGGATTCCAAGGACCAACCAGCAAAGGGGGTTAGAGGCGCTCCCTCGGGTTTCCTTCGGGCGAGGCCTCGGGTCGGGTTGGACGAGAGCGATTCCCCATTCCTTAGCGCTTCGCCCTTGCATGAGGAATTTTGTCAAGAAACAAAAAGTAAGACTCAGCCCTCCTGCAGTCATCCTGTGCCGACAGGCTTCCCTGGCTGGGTTAGATCGCGATTCCTTCTGACAGGCAACAATCCAATAACCCCCAGCAAGTCGCTTCTAATCTCGCGAACCTCAAACAGCACGACTCCTCTGCCTCTGGCTAAATTGAAAGAAACCACGTGTCTGCCAGCAACTATTTCACTAACAGCCAGCTTCCACCTCCTCTAGTGTACCGCATCTACCTTTACAATCATCCATCACTAATCTGGCAAATTTCTACTTAAATCGTCGGGTATGGCGTTGGATATCCTTATAAGGCACCATTTCTTGAGCGGTGCCTTGGTCATTGGCGCTATCAGTGCGGAGACTGGGTTACTCGTACTCAGTCGATTTATCCTTTCAGGTAAGCATTCAGCAAACTCTTGAAAGTGATATTCTGCTAAATCTTGCCTGCTTAGCCGGCGTCTACAAGTGAGCGCATCTCAACACATTCAATCAACCCTCAATGGTCCACCCATGACTGATTACGTATAACTAGATTTCCATACCCAGTGGCGACAACTTTAATACAGTCTTTAATCACATCTCTTCTCATTATACTAGCAGCGAGCCTCAGTCATCTTCTCCTGCGTCACTCTACACCGAAGGGTCCAGCTGCGTCCCTGGACAGCACTCAGGAGGCCTGGCTTCTCGAAGAAGAGGACGCTGGGTCTGACTACTCCGAGGAAGGACGAACACTATCTCCTCAGCAGATAGATTCACGGACCTCTGCCGTCAACAATAGATTTGAAGATGTCGTTAGTGTCTCCATTATATATCTTCTCAGAATTGGGTTGAGTAATCTAGCTATCATGTATGTGACCTTCCTGCACTGATTATTAGATCTATGTTGACAATGCTTGGCGATCAGACGTTTATCGTTGTCGAACTATACCCTCTTACGACTTGGTGCTGTCCCGCTGCTCTTTGCCTTCAATGGTGGTTCGGAAGGGGCTGCACATTCCACAGTGGCAGGGTCATCAGCAATTCTGGCAATTCTCAGTCTGGTGCTTACCATCCTGCCATTCACGGAGGCCTCGACGAACATGACTAACGCCTTCGTCCAAGTGGGAATGATCATCTCAATGTCGGTGCTCGACGCTCTATTACCACTCTGCCTTCTGAAAGCATGCCACATCCCTTCTCAAAAGGCCTCTGGTGAAGGATTGTCGGCAGCAGACGAGAAAGACGGCCTCGAAAAGTTGCCATTAACCACGAGAGTCCGAGAAGCGTCACGAAAATTCTGGTGCACGATTCGCCAAGCATCCTTGCTCTCAACCGCCATAATTATCCCCGTCTTCCTCTTATGCGGTGAAGCACAAGACATCCGAAGGAACAGCTATGTGCTAGATATCAGCTGCCTATGGCACGAACTGATACCAAGTGGCATGCTCACTGGCGTTCTACTCATCTTGCTGTCGATGTTGGCGAGGTCAACGTCTCCAGTCGGCACAACCTTTGTCAGCATCCCCAGCAGTGCTGTCCAATTCTTCATATTCGCTCTTGGCGGCTTGAGTATGCTTGGCTACGCGGGTCTTGGATTGTGTCTTGTCTCGAGTGGGGTTTTCTTTGGGACTCAGGTCAAAGATGGCGCCACTGCAGTAGTAACCGCGAAGCGCAGCACCTACACTTTGGTGCGCAATTTCACAATAGCGGCGGTGGCCTGTGGATGTATCTACGCTATCACTCGAGGACAACAAGGCACGGTGCCGTCTCAAGGTCTTGAGCCCAGCTGCGATGATGGAGCAGACCTCCAAGACACCGCTACAGAGTCCAATCCACCACTTTCAGTCAGCTCGGCAAACGATGGCTATCTTGGGAAACGGCCATCTGTCAATACCATTGCAAACATCGATATGATAAGAAATCAGTGCAGTGAGATTGCCAATGGTACGGGCGTCGATGATGTATTGAATTGTCTGTCATTTCTTGCGAACGGGGAGTCAGAATATCTGACTGTACTCAAAGCCAACACGTATGAAGTGAATGAGCGAGCCTCTGGCATCACAAAATTACTGAATAGCCTGGGCGGATACGAGTCATCAGAGACCACAACCGAGCCGGCCATTAAAAACTCAGCTCTACCAGACGCCATCGGAATTTGCCCTGGCCCAGTGATCCCGTTCCATGTATACTGGACTGGACCAGCAACCTGGCGCTTCGAACTCTTCGTCAAAGCCTACCTCTACACGCAGAATCTCCCCTGCTCACGTCTTTGGCTATGGCTAGACTCCGACCTCCACCCCGACGCCATCGATAAAATGCTCTGCTCAGACCCAATATTTCAGCGCTTTCGACCCCTCGTCCAGCGCGGCGACATCGTCCTCAAACCCTGGAACTTTCCCCACCGCATTCCCATTCCCGCTTCAACCATGGAAAATGCCACAGGCATGTATTTCGAACCCCGCCCCACCTCCATCGAAAACGAAACTGCTCTCGCAGACAACCTCGTCCGTGACACAAACGGCCAACACTGGCTGACCCTGGAACCCGCCCACGCAGCGTTCTCACCCGTCCAAGTCTCCGACGCCGTCCGCTTCATAGTCCTCCACCTCTACGGAGGCCTGTACTGTGACATGGACGTGCTGCTCCTCCGCGACATGCGACCACTCCTCCTTCCCGACCCAGTAGCCGGCCCGCGCGCATTCGCAGAACAATGGGTCGAACGCTGCGGGCCTGGCGACTACAACACCGCTGTCATTTCGCTACCCGCATATTCATCGTTGTCTACGTATCTGCTGCGAGGCGGAATCCGCATGGGAATGAATTTCCACCCAAAAGTAATCGGCCGCATGGCCTGGCTCGATGACCGCAATTCCGAGCTCGCAATGCTCCACAACGCCGTTTTCGACCCACTCGTTACAAACCTTAGAAGGGAAGGGAGTGATAGCTGCACGGTGCCTTGCCATAAGAATTTCGAATCAAGTTTCATGCGCGTGGTGGATGAGCCGTGGGATGAGTGGAAGAGTTACCGAGGGGAGCAAGTGGAGGATTTGGAGGGGAGCTTTCCACCAACGAATCGGAGTTTGAGTGCGTGGTTTAGGGGGAGTTGGGCTTATCATATTCATAATCAGGTACGTTCGATTGGTTCTCCCTCCTCTTTTTAATCTTTGTGGATGAATGTGAGTGAGATTGAGGGATAATGCTGATGAAGTGGGTGCTACAGTGGTGGAAATTCCCAGAGCCTACGAGCTGGATGGATGTTATTACTAGGGCGCAGGACGGATTCTTTCATGGGAGTAGGACAAATGCTTACGGGGAGTGGTGGGATGGCCCCAGGCTCAGCGGTTATAATAGGGATACTTGGTTTTGAGCATATTAGAGGTATTTGGGAAAGCTGTTAGATATGTGTGACTATATACCCTAGAGATTGTTATGGGCAGGAGAACGAATTGGGTATACCCTTGAGATTGTTATGGGCAGGAGAACGAATTGGGTATACCCTTGAGATTGTTATGGGCAGGAGAACGAATTGGGTCTCAAGTACTTCTAGGCTATCATTTGCTTCGAAGATAATAATGCGCGCGGTTTGTCAACCTGTGAGACAAATACTCCGCATCAGAATTGTATTGCATCCATTGAGCACAATCCCTCGTCCAAATTATCCCCTCCGAAAGTGACATCATCCCCAAATCCACCACCCATCCACCACCAGCATTCTCCTCGTTTGTCGCCTTAACTCTTATACCATAACATAAGATATCCATTACGCGAAACCGCGTCTCCCGTCATCGCTACCACGCCTTGAAGAAATCAACCCCAGACTCGGACGCACCGCTGAGTCGGCCAACTTACCATAAGTCCACAACCGTCCGTTTTGATATTACGATTCCGTATTAAAGTCGCAGCAATTACTGATTGCTACAATTTTTACACAGAAATCTTTATCCTTATTAGTATGGTTCGCAAGTCATAGTAATCTGACCCGTTCCCCCCCAAGAGATCCCTTGAGCTGAACCCCGGAATGAGAAAACCCAATATTTCCCGGGTACTCAGCCCTAGAAGGGTTCACCCCCTAACTGCTCGCACCCCCTAACCGCTCACCCGTAGGGCTGATGCCTGGAAGCCACCTAGAGACCCCCTAGTCCTGATCACTTTCGCGACAAGAATGGTCCCGGCAACTTACC
>JAABUS010005672.1_pt1 | contig 16103 bp, 18 predicted proteins | sample 5560161 | NCBI WGS metagenome assembly JAABUS01 (sample SAMN10711885, study PRJNA513376) | rock metagenome | isolation source: Antarctica rocks | place: Antarctica: Victoria Land, Trio Nunatak nord | collected 2016-01-04
TATTGCTGTTTGCAATTGTTTTTCTGGCCGTTTTAAAAAATGCTTTGAGCTGGATTTTCGGGGTGATTGGCTTGCTGGTATTTTCGCTGATGATTATGTCGGCTGTGAAGATTTACAAGTATTATCGGTTGAAAAAAAATTAAATTAATTTTAAGTCACTGTTTTCAGCTATAAAATCAAAATCTCTGTTGTCTTGTAATAAAAAAGCGTTGTTGTGTATTGCGTAAATGGCTATCAGGCAATCATTTGGTTTACGGATAGTTATTCCTTTTTTACGGAGTGTTTGATACAATTTAGCTGCTTGTATTGCCAATGAATAGGGTTCATTATAAAAGCGGATTAGTGTTTCAAAATATGATTCGACCTTCTTAACATCTTTACCTATCGAAACTCCCTGAAGAACCTCCTGAACAATAACCGGGCAAATTGCTATAGGTATTATATTCAAGTGGTCTTTCAAAAAAGAACTATTTTTTGTTAAAATACCTCTGAAAGAATTTACCCAAACAGAAGTATCTACTAATAATATATCCTTACTTGTAGGCTTCATCATCTACTTCAATTTTGCCCCATAAGTCCAATAGCTTTTCCTGGTTTTGCATTCTAACATAAAGTTCCAGTGCTTTTTCTACCACCTGTTTTTTAGTCTTGGCCTTACCTGCTTTTAAGGCTTTTTCCATTAAGGCATCATCAATTTCTATGTTAGTCCTCATGTGTATGGTTTTTTATAAATATACACACAAAGGTGAATCAAATAACAGGCATAGGAAAATAAGATCTGTACTTCTTTTTGCCAATGTTTTTTTGTGGTACTTAAAATGGCGTGGATTGGATTTACGGTTTGACCTTTTTACAGATATTTTTAATGATGATTATTTCGGCCGAATATTTATAAGTATTACCGGTTGATAAAGTAGAAAATTTATATCAAATTGGTTTTGATTACCAGTGAACCTCAACCGGATACTTTTTAAAAATCTCATCTTTAGTAATAATAATAAACTTTTCAAATAACCCCTGAGCAATAATAATTCTGTCAAAAGGATCTTTATGGTGAAATTCGAGTCTGTTGAGTATTTGGATGTGCTCAAATGTTATAGGTAATATTTCGATTTTGTTGTTATCCAACAGATCAATTATTTCATCAAAATCAGATTTTAATGATAATTTATTCAGGTTTGTTTTAATAGCGATCTCCCAAATACTAGCAATACTAATGAAACATGTATGATCAACGTTTTTAATATTGTTGATAGCTGTTTCAGAAAGTGATCTGTCTCCGTTGATAAACCAGATAAAAGTATGTGTATCCAAAAGAAAAACCATTACATGTAGTCTTTAAAATCTTCAAGTGGTTCATCAAAATCAGGCGTCATTTTAAAAAAGCCTTGGGCGTAACCAAATTGTCTTTCTTTTAACAGGTTTTTCGCTTTTGACTTGTATTTCAAAAATGCCACAAAATCAGAAACTTCCTTTTTTAAGTCAGCAGGCAAAGAGGTAATTTCGTTATATAATTGATTATCTGTCATATAATAAAGATAATGATAAAACATAAATATTTAGCAAGGTTTTTATTTAAAATGAGGGTATTACCGCACCCGTTTTCCATCCTTCCAAACCATCCGTACTTCTTTTACCGCCTTAATTTCATCAATAGGATTGCCTATCACCGCAACTAAATCCGCCAGATAACCTACTTTAATCTGCCCTAAGTTTTGCAGTTTAAAAACAGCAGCGTTGACTGAAGTTGACGAGCGCAAAACATCAATCGGTTTCATGCCATATTCTGCCATCAATATCATTTCGAGCGAGTTGTTGCCATGCGGAAAAACGCCAACATCGCCGCCCATCAAAATGGTTACACCAGCTTTCAAAGCTTCGGTAAAAATTTGGTGCTTGCGTTTTACGCCTTCCGGTTTCGGGTCGATGCCTTTTTTCCAGCCATGATAACTGGCAATGGATTCTGTGGCGGCTAAAGTTGGACAAAGTGCAATGCCTTTTGCTTTCATCAGCTTAAATAATTCCGGTGTGCTGCCGTCGCCATGCTCTATGGTGGTTACGCCAGCGGCAATCGCGCGGCGCAAACCTTCCGTTGTGCCGGAATGTACAGCAACTGTTCTGCCGCTGCTGCTGGCTACTTCTACCGCTTTTTTCAATTCTTCTTCAGTAAAAGTTGGTTCAGCTTCACCATTTGCCCCCCAACGATAATCTGCATAAAGCTTAATGACATCGGCACCAAAACCAATTTGCGAACGTACCGCGCGCGTAATCCCTTCCAAACCGTCAGCTTCTTCGGCACCTTTCGGGATGATCGCTTCCGTAACCGTGCTTTTCGGCCCATAACTTCCGGTAGCCACAATTGCACGCGTGGCAACCAGCATCCGCGGGCCCGGAATTACGCCTTTTTCGATAGCCGATTTCAATCCAACATCATCATAACCAGCACCTTCCGTGCCCAAATCCCGAACGGTGGTAAAACCTGCCATCAAAGTTGCCCTGGCATGGTCAACGGCGCGGGCAGTACGTTCGGCCCGGCTTTCAGTCAAAACCTGATCGTTCCAAGGTGTTTCATTATAAGGATGAAGGAATAAATGAGAATGCCCTTCGATCATGCCGGGCATCAGCGTCATACCTTTTAAATCAAGCACTTCTGCATTGGGCGGAACTTTAAAATTTTTGGATTCGCCTACAGCTTCAATATGGTTATCTTTTATCAAAACCCACCAGTTTTCGTGCATATTTTGCCCGTCAAAAACCCGGTCGGGTTTTAATAAAGTAAGTTTTTGGGCAATTGCTGAACTAAAAATCAGCAGCAAAACCCACAACAGCAATCCGGTTTTTTTCATTCCTAAATATAGTTTTTAGGCGATAAAAACAGCATCAGCACAAAAATTAAATTGATTTTGGATAGAAGAAAAATAATAGGATGCTTCTTTTATCAAGCAAAATTCCGAGTCGAAACTTCACCTCAAACCTAATTATGGTTCTTATTCCAGCCTAACTTAATTTTACCGTTATCATCATCCGAAGCCAAAATATGAAGCACAACTCCGCGCATCCGCCGCTCTTTCATTTCCTGTTTATTGGTAATATTTTCATCCTTTTTCGGGTTGCGCAACGGCACATCCAACGCAATATTTGTTCCTTTTGCAAAAGAATAAACGCCTGCCACATTCATGTTCAGAATGCTTGAATTGATCTGCATTGGGTTGATTTTGATCTTTTCGCCCATCAAATCAAACTTGCCATCCAGGTTATCAATGGTGATGTTATCCAAATTTCTGAATGGAAATGCAAACTTGCCAACGTTTTTTATCGGTGCAAAATCTACCAGCTCGCCTTTTTTTAGGTTGAGGTTGACCGTTCCGTTCATCGACTTCGGAACTAATTTGCCCAGGTTCGTAATGTTTCCGGCAATAGTTGATTTCAGGGAAAGGAAGCCGCGCAGGTTTTTATAACTGAAATCTTCTATCCCAAAATTATCAAACGAATAAAAAAAGTTACTGATGTTTACATTGCTAACGGTTGTGTTGATGGCAAAATGGTTTAAATTTCCATTTTGTGTAACGCTTCCGTTGAGGTTAAAAGAACCGCCGGCATTATTTGCACGCACATTTTTAAGCTGGATCCCGGCTTCTGACAATAGTAAATCTGCTTTTACATCAGTTGCCAAAAATTTAAAGTAATAAGCTTTGTCAATTTGAAGGTGCATGTTTGCCCTGCCTTTTTCTAAAACTGTGCTCAACTGATCGGCAAAATTACTGCTGTTCTTTTTAACCGGTATTTTAGTTTTAGAACTCAAAAAGCCCAAAAACTCGCCCAGGTATAATTGCGGACTGCGGATTTGCCAGTCGATCTGGATTTTTTCCGGTGCCGAGTAATAAAGGTTCAAAAAGTTACGCACGTTGCCTTCCATAAAAACACTGCTTCTGCCACTTTGCAAATGGATGTTTCTCAGCAGCAAATCATCTCCTGTAAAATTGATGGAAACAGAGGTATTTTTGAAGTTTAATTTGCGTTGGATATAAGCTACGTCCGCATTTTTAATATTCATATATCCGCTTATAGCTGGCTTAACTAATTTAAAATCAACAATATCTGCATTATATTTCAGGTCGAGATCAGCCGTGCCTTTACCAAAATTCAGCGTTTCCCCGAGCAAACGGTTAAGGCGGGAAACGGCAAATTGCGATTTGAAAGTGCCGGAAGCAATCGGTTTACTGAGGTTGCTGATGATGCCGGTATCCACCCGAAACGGAACCTGCTCATAATTTCCTTTCAGGCTAAATAATTCTATGGCAGAGTTTTCGTCTGATAATGGTTTGCTTTTAACGAAGCTATTGGTATAAACGCCGTTAAAACTACAGCTGTCTATCGTGCCGCCCGGCGTAGTAAGCGTGTTATTTTCTACTTTACATTTTATATCGATGGAAGGATCGCCGGAGGAATTGAAATTACCGCCCAGCAGGCAATGTACCGCAACCGGGTTTTTCAGATCAAACCTATTCAGTTTTTCAGCAATATTCGGTGCAAGCAACGCCGAAGCATGTTTCCATAAAAGGTTGTTTTCGGTAATATCAAAAATGAAATCCCCGTCATTTTTTTTGGTATAAAATTTGGCACCGATTACAAAATCATCATCACCAATTTTGAGCACTTTTGGCATGACTGAAATAAGTCCGCTGTTATCGTTATAATTGGCTTCCAGGTTTCCCTGCACCAGTTTATCTTTAATAAAACTTCCCCGTAAAGAGTTAAAAGCCAGTGAATTAACAATTACTTTCAAGTTTACATTGGCATTCCAGTTATCACCGGGATAGGTCATTTTACCATTTAGTTCAGCTACATTAAACTGAAATAATTTGTGCCCTTTCTGGTTGTTCAACACAAATTTTACATTGTTTAGCGCAAACTTCCGGAGTTCTGTTACTGAATTATTGTTTTTATCCTGCGGCTCTTTTTGTCGTGTATTTTTTTTGAAAACAGACGTATTGCTGTAACCGGTACTATCCGTAAATAAATAAATATTAGCCTGGTTGATGGCAATTTTATTGATCGAAATAGTGCCGCTAAACAAAGCAAACGTATTCACTGAGATGTTAAAATCCCTGGCATCCAGCAAAGTATGGTGATGTTTTTCCCACAAACTATCTTTCAGCACAACGTCTTTCAGCGAAAGCGAAACGTTGGGAAAACCTTTTAAAAAAGTTGGGTCCATGCCGCCAACGGTCAGTTTTCCGCCATGCAGGTTTTTATTCAAAACTTTAGTTATATCGGCCAAAATAGTTTTTTTATTAAAGCTGATGTACAGGGTTATAGCAATTAAAGCAATCAGGGGCAGTGCTGCCAGAACAGCAATTGTTTTGAGTACGTTTTTTATCCAGCGCGGCATATTTGTTTAAAGTTTAATTGAGGTTGAGGAGAAATTTATGTGTGTAAAAACAGTATCGGTATTTTATAAAAGATGAAAATAGGCTTTTATAAACAGTATTCATAACATCGTTGCAGATTTGTTATTGCCTGATTTTGTCCGATAAAAACAGTATCTGCAAAAATAATTTTGGGGCGGTGCAACCAATCTTCAATATAAATCATCTTGTTTGTAAATGATCGTTTTGGAAAACAGCCTGACAGATACAATACAAGGTTGCCGGTTGGGCAAGCGGCAAGCGCAGGAAGCGCTATACAAGCTTTTTGCTGCCAAAATGCTGGGCGTTTGTGCGCGTTACGCTACCGATAAAATGGAGGCGGAAGACATGCTGCAAAACGGTTTTATCAAGGTTTTCGGTAAGATTTCGGATTTTAAAGGTGAAGGTTCTTTTGAAGGCTGGACCAGGCGGATTATGGTGCACAGCTCCATCGAATATTACCGCAAACACCACAAAATGATGCAACTGGTAGATTTGGAAATGCCGGGCGCAGAGCAAGCGGTCAGTTGTATTGCGGCCACCAGTTTGGAAGCGCGGGATTTGCTGGCGATGATCCAAACGCTGCCGCCGGGATATCGGATGGTTTTTAATATGTATGCCATTGAAGGTTATTCGCACAAAGAAATTGGCGAAATAATGCATATCAGCGAAGGCGCATCAAAATCACAATTGTCTCGGGCACGGGCAATTTTAAAAGAAATGGTTAACAAAACGGAAGGGGCGAAATATGAAAACTTCGGATAAAGAATTGGATAATTTGTTTGCGTCCAAGTTGCATGATTTTGAAGTAGGATCAGCTGCAAACTTGTGGCAAAATATAAGTGCGGAATTGGATCGAAAACCGAAAAGGAAAAGTATTGTTCCTGGTTTGCGTATTGCGGCCGGTATCGTGGTTGTGCTTTCTGTCGGCTTGTTGTTTCTGCGGAAAACAGAACTGACAAAAACCAATCTTCCAAAGAAAGCAGCTAAAGTTGTGTTACAAAAAATTGATCCAAGTATAACTCAAATTGCAAGTTTGGATGATAAAAAAAGTATACTTCTTTTATCGGTCAAAAATAAGGTGATAAAAGAAGCATCACCGAAAAAAGGTAAAAGTAAAGTTATATTTACTAAACCAGAGATCGTTCAAAACTCTGAAAATGAACCTGTTTCAATACAAACTTTGGCTCAAAACAAACCAGAAGCAGAACCAATTATTTCAAAAGACAACACGGTTGAATCCCGCGTGGCTTTAGTGCCCGATGTTTCCGTCAGCTTAAAACTACAACCGGAAATCGATATTCCACAAAAAACAGTTGTAAAGCCATCCATGTTTTCAGCCGAAAATAATACAGTAAAAGTTAAACACAAACGCATCCGCAGTATTGGCGATGTGGTAAACCTGGTGATGGCTCAATTGGATAAAAGGCAAGATAAACTCATCCAATTTTCGGATGCTGATGATGGTGAAGAATCCAATGTAACCGGTATTAACCTGGGTTTTATCAGCTTAAAAAAAGAAAAATAATTTAGCTTAATTCTATATGAAACGTTTACTAATTTCCGCTTTATTTTGCGGCTTGCTGACTACTGTTTTTGCACAAACCAAAATGGATTCTGTTACCGCCAAGACTGATACTTTCAAAACTAAAAGACATGGCTACAAACTGTTGATTGGTTATAAAACTAAAACCGCAACCGATACAGTTACACCTAAAGTGATAAAACCAGCATCGCATTTTAACTTCGGAATTACATTTTCGCGCTTTGATTTGGGTTTTTCCCGCTTGATTGATAACGGCAGTTTTACTTTATCTCCTAAAAATCAATTTTTGGATTATAAAGGCGGCAAAACTTCTTATGTTGGTTTTGATGTTTTGCAGTTGGGTTACCGTTTCAACCCGTATTTTAAAATTTATCTGGCTGGTGGTTTTGATTGGACTTTGATCCGGTTACGCCAAAATATTACCATTCAGCAAAACGCCTCAACTTTAACTTATACAACTGACAATGTAAATTATAGCAAAAACCGTTTTTCGGCAAGTTATCTGCGCATTCCGTTAGCATTTGATTTTCGGACGAAAGATAATAAAAATGGCAACAAATTTCATATAACTGTTGGGCCTGAAATTGGATTTCTTTTAAATGGAAAAGTAAAACAAATCAGCAGTGATTTTGGCAAGAAGAAGTTTTACGATAATTATCATTTCAGCCAGTTTCGTTACGGTGCTTATGCCCGTGCGGGATATAAAAACACAGGTTTGTTTGTGAAATTTTATCAAAATGGGATGTTTGAAAATAGCCCGAACCAAAACGGTTTAAAGAGTATGGATTTTGGTTTGACGTTTGGTTTTTAAAAGTTTTTAATTGTGCTTGAGCCGATTACCTTCATTCCAAGATCAAAGCCACCTACTTTAATTAGTATGTGGCTTCCCTTTTTGATATTTTCTGTTTTTAACTTTTTAATATCCTTTCTATCCAAAAATCCACTTTCTATATTTTGTTTTGTCGAAATATTTTGGTTCATCGGATTCCTTTTCTTCAAAGTCGAAATCAAAGTTGTAATTTCTGTAGAAGAGAAAACTTTTCAATATTACTACATGAATTGCTGGGGAGAAGAAAAAGCTATTGTAATTGATATTTTGACAGCAGAAGGCAGTTATAAACATGTAAAAATTAGCCGTGCAAAATTCGGTTGGCAATTGAAATTTCAAAATGATAAGCGCAATAAGATAACTGTTTCAGAAGGTACATTTAAGAAATTTCAGTTGGATCAAATGGTAAGGATGATTAATCAAATTAAGAAAGGAATTTTTATAGCAGATGTTGGGACAGAGTTTTAAAATAGAATTGTTTAGCTGGAAATCTAACGAACTTAAAATCCTGTTTTACGTAACTTTGCCGCATGGTAGATGCAAATAAAAAATGTAACCAAATCTTATCCAGGCAACGTTTTTTCAGGCATAAAAGAAGTATTGGTTTAGCTAAAGATTAGAATATTATTTTTCTACTTGTAATTTTTTAAATTTCTGATATGAATTCTTTATGTAATCAATCAGGTCATAATCGCTCCAATACTTCACTTGTTCCACAGAAGGTTTATATCTCCATTTAAAATCAACCAACTCATTATCTTTGATAGGTGTGTATTGCTTGATAAGCTCATCATTAAAACCCTTTGAAATTTCTAAATTATCTGTTTCGCGTTTTTCATACTTCTTCCATTTACGTGCGTTTATAACTTCACTTTTAAAGTTCTCATAAATAAAAGTCATCGGCTTTAAAAACAGGTAATAATAATGCGGTCTGCCAGTATAAAACACACCTTTATCTCTATACCGTTTTTGCACAGCTTGCAAATCTTCTGCATGAGAATGTCCTTTAATTACAACTTCCGGTAAGTTAACAAAGGCTTCTAAAAATATAACCTGAGCTTTAAAATCCGTTATAGCGATTGATTTCGTTTGATATCCATTGCCCGAAATTTCCAAAGTATCGCCTGTTTTGGCTGGCATATCAAATACGCCATACAAGTTTGATAAATGCGCTAAACCATTTGTTTTATTTAATATTTTTAGATTTCCCAATCTGATACTTGTTCCTGTTTTAAATAATATGCCTTGTTGTATTTGTGCAGATTGTCCATAAGTAAGAATTACCAGATGGAATTGAAGTAAAAAAAGTAAAGTATAATTTTTCATAATGGTTAATCAAAATTACTAATGCTGAGTTGATTAGGATTTATTTTAACCTTTTTTAACAAGGTAGGAATAGGCAAATAGACAGAACTTGGTTTTGTACTTTTACCACATGGCAGAACCGATACCTTTTTTGCAAATAAAAAATGTAACCAAATCTTATCCGGGCAAAGTTTTTTCAGGCATAAAAGAAGTATCACTGTAGATTAAATCAGGGAAAATCACCGCAATCATTGGCCGCCGCGGAAGCGGAAAATTTACTTAACTCAATCTAATTTTGATTGTAATACTTCTCCATAAAAATTTACAAATTAGAAAAAGTTTATTGACTTTCCTGATGTATTATTATTTCAATCCAATCTTGTAATTCCGGAATATCCGTTTTAACACAATCCCAAACAATATCGTAATCAATCCCGAAGTAATGGTGAATGATTCTGTTTCTTAGATCACTCATTTCTCTCCATGCAACAGCCGGAAACTTAGCTTTTAAATCAGGATTGATTTTACTACTTGCTTCTCCAATAATCTCCAAACTTCTACATACTGCTTTTTGCATTCTTTCATTTTGTAAAAAATCTTCAAAACTGTTTTCGTGATATTCTTTGATCAAATAATTGCATTCATCCAAAATGTGGTTTAAAAATTCAATCTGCGATGGATACATATTCTACAGTTTCTAAAATACGTGGACCGATATGTTTGCTTAAAGATTGTTTAGTTACCAGTTCTACTTTATTGTTAAATAATTCTTCCAGAAAATAAACGATATTAAGATAGTTGCGAAGTGTTTTTTTGTCTTTACGGATATCCACCAACAAATCAATATCGCTTTCTATGCAAGCCTGATTTCTAACATAAGAACCAAAAAGGCCGATTTCCTGAACGCCAAATGCAGTTAATTGTGCTTTGTGAGCTGTAAGCATTTTTAAAATTGTATCTTTTGTTAAGGAAGAAGGCATACTCAAACATACAAAATAAACCGGAGATTCTGTTTTCCGTATCTTTAACGCATGACAGCAGAGATACCTTTTTTACAGGTAAACAAAGTAACCAAATCGTACATCGGCACAGTTTTTTCAGGCATAAAAGAAGTATCACTTAAAATTAAACCCGGAAAAATTACCGCCATAATTGGTAGCAGCGGCAGCGGCAAATCAACTTTATTAGGTTTGATTTACGGTTTAATTTCTGCGGATGAAGGAACGGTTTATTTTGAAGGACAGCGCGTTTGGGGACCGGATGTGAGACTAATTCCCGGCCACGGGCAGATGAAAATGGTTACGCAGCAATCCGATCATCTCAATCATTACGCTAAAGTTTGGGACAATGTGGCATTGCTGCTGCCCAATACCAATCTCGAATACAAATCGGCAAAAACCACAGCAGTATTGCAGCAATTGCGCCTGCTAAATTTGAAAGATCGCCGTGTGGCAGATTTAAGCGGCGGCGAACGTCAGCGGGTTTCTATTGCGCGCGCGCTGGTTTCTAACCCGAAAGTGTTGTTGCTGGATGAGCCTTTTAACCAGGTTGATGCTTCTTTCAGGGACAATTTACAGCAGGACATCCGACGAATTGTTGCAGAAACAGGTTTAACAGTTATCCTGGTTTCGCATGATCCGCAGGAAGTTTTATCGCTGGCAGATGAATTGGTGGTTTTGAAAGATGGCGAAATTGTGGAAACCGGAACGCCGCAGCAACTGTATCAGCAACCGAAGAAATTGTACACCGCAACTTTGTTGGCCAACGGTACTGTTTTTACCGGCATAAAAACAGCATCGCTTGGGATTTTAACTGATAAACCGACTGTAATGGTTTATGCAGAAGATTTTTACATCAATAAAAACAGCATCGAAAATTTGTGTACTGTGGAAGCTGTTTTGTTTAAAGGGTTTTATCAGGAACTGATCCTGAACAATGGTTCGGTACGATTCAAAATGATCAGCCTGCAAAATGTAATTCACGCAGGCGATCAGGTGAATGTTCGGGTAAACCGCTTTTTAAGTTTTGACGAAGATTTGCCTAAATAAAATATTCAAACAAATTATCATCGTTATTGAGTTCCTTGTAATCAAAACGGTTTTCCTGCATCCGTAAAATTAAAGAATTATAATCTTCCCGGTCTTTCAACTCGATGCAAACCAATGCGGGGCCGCTTTCGCGTTCTGTTTTCTTCACAAACTCAAAACGGGTAATATCATCATTCGGCCCCAAAACCTTGTTGGCAAACAATCTTAACGCGCCAGGCCGCTGCGGAAAACGGACGATAAAATAATGTTTCAAACCTTCGTAAAGCAGTGATCGTTCTTTAATTTCCTGCAAACGGTCAATGTCATTATTTCCGCCGCTCAATACGCAAACTACTTTTTTACCAATGATTTTTTCTTTACAAAAATCCAACGCCGAAACTGATAAGGCACCGGCAGGTTCGGCAACAATAGCATCTTCGTTATACAATTTTAAGATTGTGGTGCAAACTTTTCCTTCCGGGATGAGCAGCATTTCGTCCAGCACTTCGCTGCACAATTTATAAGTTAGTGAACCAACACGTTTTACAGAAGCACCATCCACAAACTTGTTAATACTTTGTAAAGTAACAGGTTGCTGGTTTTTAAATGCTTCAAACATAGAAGGTGCGCCTTCGGGTTCTGTGCCGATCAGCAGCACATCAGGTTTTGCCTGCTTAAAATAATTCCCGATACCGGCAGCCAACCCGCCTCCTCCAACCGGTAATATCATCACCTCTACGTCCGGCAGTTGCTGTAAAATTTCAACGCCAACAGTTCCTTGCCCTTCAATCACCAATGGATGGTCGAAAGGCGGAATAAACGTCATTCCGTGTTTTTCTGTGTAAAGCAGCGCTTCCCGCAGGCAATCATCAAATGTATCGCCGGTCAGGATGATTTCCACATGTCCGTTTCCAAACATTTTCGTCTGGTTAACTTTTTGTTTCGGGGTGATTTCCGGCATAAAAATAACACCATTTGTGCCCAGTTTATTGCAGGAATAAGCAACGCCCTGCGCATGGTTTCCGGCACTGGCGCAAACTACGCCTTGGTCTAACTGTGTTTGGCTCAAACTACTGATCAGGTTATAAGCACCACGTATTTTGTAGGAGCGGACAATTTGCAGATCTTCCCGCTTGAGGTAGATCTCGCATTGGTATTTTTCTGATAAACGGTCGTTATACTCTAAAGGAGTTCTTTTGACCACATTTTTTAATCGTTCCAGCGCAACGGCAGAATCTATTTTTACGGCTTCTTCTAACAGCATCTTCAGGATAAAAATTTGTTTACAGCATCTAAATAAGCATTGGCCGAAGCACGCACAATATCGGTGCTAAAGCCGTAGCCATCATAACTTTTGCCATCTAAAAGAAGCATCATATCTACGCGGCTGATATCATCGCTGCCGCCATGCATCGCCTGGATGTTAAATTCTTTTAAGCTTGGTTTTTTGCCGATTATGCTTTCAATTGCTTTGATGGTTGCATTCACCGGCCCGTTTCCGGTTGCCGTAGCACTTTTTTCTTCACTGCTGATTTCTAAGATCACAGTTGCTTCCGGCGTTATATTTTCGCCCATCACCACATTCAACGATTTCATTTTGATGCTGCTGGCATTGTAGTTGCCTTCCGTGCCATCGCCCATTAAAAACAATAAATCATTGTCAATTATTTCTTTTTTCTGATCGGCCAAAGTTAAAAAACGATGATAAACTTCATCCAGGTTCACTTTTTCAATCACGTAGCCCAAGCGTTCCAGATGATGTTTCAAAGCGTGGCGGCCGCTTCTGGCAGTCAGTACAATTTCTGCGGAAGGAATGCCCACATCTTCCGGGTTGATGATTTCGTAATTCTCCCGATGCTTCAAAAACCCGTCCTGATGAATCCCGGAACTATGTGCGAAAGCATTTTTGCCCACAATTGCTTTGTTTGGCTGCACCGGCATGTTCATCATCCGGCTCACCATATTGCTCAAACTATAAAACTTTTTACTGTTGATGGTAGAATGTAAATTTAAGGTTTGATGCGTTTTCAGGATCATCGCCACTTCTTCCAGCGAAGTATTTCCGGCACGTTCGCCAATGCCGTTGATGGTACATTCAACTTGTCTTGCACCGTTTTGTACACCGGAAATAGAATTTGCAGTTGCCAATCCTAAATCATTATGACAATGAACCGAAATGATAGCCTGCTCTATATTTTTTACGTTTTCTTTAAGATAACGGATTCTTGCGCCATATTCATCCGGCAAACAATAACCATTTGTATCCGGAATATTCACCACTGTTGCACCGGCAGCAATCACCGCTTCCACCATTTTTGCCAGATATTCTACATCTGCGCGGCCGGCATCTTCAGCATAAAATTCAATATCTTCTACAAAGCTTTTGGCGTATTTTACAGCATCAACGCCGCGTGCTAAAATTTCATCACGCGTACTGTTGAATTTGTATTGAATGTGCATATCCGAAGCACCAATTCCGGTATGGATACGCGGACGTTTGGCATATTGCAGCGAAGCAACCGCCGAATCAATATCGCCTTTATTGGCACGGGTTAAAGCGCAAATAATCGGTTCTTTTACCGCTTTGGATATTTCGACCACGCTTTGAAAATCGCCCGGACTGGAAATCGGAAAACCCGCTTCGATCACGTCAACACCCAACAGTTCCAGTTCCTGTGCAATTTCAATTTTTTCTGAAGTTATCAGCTGGCATCCGGGAACCTGTTCGCCATCGCGCAAAGTAGTGTCGAAAATGTAAATATGATTTGGGTCGTGTAACATGTTTTTGTTTTTTAGTATCGAGTAGCAAGTATTGAGTATCAAGATTGACTAACTTAAAGGTCGTCTTGATACTTGATACTAAATACTTACTACTTATTCGATGCTTCTTTTATCGCTATAAATCTTAATCTTTTATAATCCGCATACCACTCGCCTTCACGCTGGTAAAACGGTTCTAATTGTTCGGTAAGTTCTTCCAGAATTTCCTGTTGGGATGCTTCTTTTACACCTATAAAAAAGTCGGAAGCAAACATGTCAATCCATTTTTTTACACCTTCTGCCTGATCCTGCAATAAGGTTTCCCGGTCAAAAAGTGCGGCATAAATCACTTTTAAACCAGCTTTTTCCAGCATTGGAGTATATTCTCCAACGGAAGGAAAAAACAGATATTCCATTTTGGATTGCTTCTGATAGCCATGTTGCAACAATATTTTTCTTAAGGTAGAAATCATCAGCCCAACGTTTCCTTTTCCGCCCATTTCGGCAACAAACCTTCCGCCCGGTTTTAGTGCCATAAAAACAGCATCCATTATTTTAGGCTGATCTTTTGCTTTGATCCAATGCAAAACCGCGTTAGAAAAAACAGCGTTAAAAGAAGCATTGTAACCTAAATCAGTCGCATCAGCAACTTTAAATTCTGTTTGCGGGTGATTCTTTTTTGCTTTCGCAATCATTTCCGCCGAACTATCTACGCCCAAAACTACTGCGCCTTCTTCACGGATGGCATTTGTTAAATAACCAGAACCGCAACCTAAATCGAGAATATGTTCTCCGGCTTTTGGTTCCAATGTTTGCAAAAAGTTCTCTCCGTATTTAAAAACGAAGTCGTGTTTCCGGTCGTACAGTTCAGCGTTCCATTTCATGATAAAACGGTTTGTTGCAGATGTTCTAAAAGTTTTTGTCCCATTTGCTCTGTGCCTAAAACTTTAGTTACATCGTCTTTTGTATTGGCAATATCAGAAGTTCTGTAGCCATTTTTCAAGGTTTGTTCTACAGCGTTAGTTACAGCTTTTGCTTCTTCTTTTAAGCCGAAACCAATTTCCAGCATCAGCGCAACAGATAGGATAGAAGCTAAGGGATTGGCGATATTTTTTCCGGCGATATCATGTGCCGAACCGTGGATCGGTTCAAAAAAACCAGTCCCGTCACCAACAGAAGCCGAAGCCAGCATACCCATGGAACCTGCAATTTGTGAAGCTTCATCCGTTAAAATATCACCAAACAAATTGGCTGTTAAAACCACGTCAAATTTCTTTGGGTTTTTGACCAATTGCATCGCCGCGTTATCGATAAACATGTGTTCCGTTTCCACATCCGGATATTCTTTGGCGATTTCCTGAACTACTTCGCGCCAAAGTCTGGAAGATTCCAAAACATTCGCTTTATCTACCGAACATAGTTTATGCCGGCGTAAACGTGCTGCTTCATAAGCTTTGCGGGCAATCCGTTCGATCTCGTAACGATGATAAATCATCAGGTCTGAAGCAGTATTACGGTCTTCGCTGCGTTTTTTTTCTCCGAAATAAACATCTCCGGTTAACTCGCGAAAGAACAAAATATCAGTTCCTTTTAATATTTCGGGTTTTAGACTGGAAGCATCCAGCAGTTCATCAAATAATAAAATCGGACGCAAATTGGCGTACAAACCCAACTCTTTTCTGATTTTTAACAAACCTTGTTCCGGACGGATTTTTAAAGACGGATCGTTATCATATTTAGCATGGCCAACGGCTCCAAACAAAATGGCATCGCTGTTTTTAGCTTTTTCCAGCGTTTCATCCGGCAACGGGTTTCCGGTAGCTTCAATTGCAGCGTGACCCATCAAAGCCGTATCAAACGTAAATTCGTGGCTGTATTGAGATGCAATTTGTTCTAAAACAGCTTTTCCCCAGGTTGTAACTTCGGGGCCAATGCCATCACCGGGAATGATTAATATGTGTTTCTTAATTGCCATTGTTCGTTTTGTCATTTCGCTTTTTTGTCATTTCGACCGTAGGGAGAAATCTTCTTTCAATCATACCATTATTCTTCTTTCAATTTTATTCTTATTCCAGCCAAACACCAATTTTTATGTGCTAAAAGAAGTATTAAATACCTGTCGCTTCGAGGAAGATTTCTCCCTTAGGGTCGATTTCTATGATTTACGCAACTGCTTTTGTATAATTATTTTCGTAGGGCCTGTTTTGGTTGACACAGGCAAAAATGCG
>JAABUS010005673.1_pt1 | contig 16102 bp, 13 predicted proteins | sample 5560161 | NCBI WGS metagenome assembly JAABUS01 (sample SAMN10711885, study PRJNA513376) | rock metagenome | isolation source: Antarctica rocks | place: Antarctica: Victoria Land, Trio Nunatak nord | collected 2016-01-04
ATCTCATTGAGACGAGAAGTGAATGCACAAGATGTCAAAGTACTAGTCTTCAGCTGAGAGCAGTTCTTTGAAAGATGATTCAATACTTTGCAGTTGAAGCAGATGATTGACATTCTTGATCATTCAGGTTCAAGAATGAAAAAAGTAGCGAGTTGAATATAGCTAGTAGTCGAAACTGATGTCAATGAAGAAACAAAACGTTTTTTCGAAGCTGCTATTGATTTGACTGTTCATTGCTCATCACGTAGCTGATAATTGACTTGTTGTTTGTTATTCACATCTTGAAGAAAGATCTTGAGCTTATCAAGCGAGCTAAACTCTATGAGACAAACTAACAACGCATTCTGAAGACAATTGTTGATTTTATTCTGAATGTTGTTCATCAGAATAATATCGTCGTAGTTCAGAAAGCTGAATATTCTAGTGAATTCTGAATAGAAAAAGCTGAAAGACTTGTTGAGCTGCTTCAGAGCAACGTACTTGCAACGACACTTTTGAATCAGATTCTGATCTTCGTAAATTTCTTTCAGATGTTTCAGTAGCTCTGATAGTGACTGATAGAATGAGAAAGCATCAACATGATGCTTTGCATAAATTTGCTGATCAGCATCATCTTCTAGTCTGAAAATCACATATACAATACAAATCTTTTCAGTAGAATAATGATTTGCATTGACATCGAGCTTGTCAGCTATTTTGATGTTTCATGTCTTTCAGATAGAATCATCTGTTTCGATGAAGATGAGTGAATTCAAAAGCTTGATGAACTTGTGATGATCATTTTCATTTTCGAATAGAGTGAATGACTCTTGTGAGCTTCGAAAGCGTTGATCGACTTCAGAAGTCAATGAAGTCTCTTTCTGATTGACTTGATGCTCGACTGACTGAGTATCTTGATGAGACATAGATCGATCAACTTGACGTTGTTTCGCTCTGAAGTTCAATCGCTCGCCTTGTAACTGACTGATCTTTTTCTCTAGCTCATCATTCTTATCAAAAGCGACTTCTAGTTGTTTCGCTCTCTTTTTGTGATCTTCTTGTATGAGAAGTCAGTGTTCATTGAGTTGTAGAGTCAAGTCATGCTGACTTTGAAGCTCATTCAGCATATTGATGACTTTGTTGAGTTGATTGCTGATTCAATGAAATAGTTGTTCTTCAATGTTTATGTTTCATGCAATGACAGCTTTCTCAGCTTCAACTGAAGCATTGATGAGTAGAAGTGAAACTCTTTTATTGACAGTGCTTCTAAGCAGACGAGTTATTCAAAACTCAACTGACTCGACGTTGCATGTCATGATGAGAGAAGATAGAAGTTGTTGAGGTAAGAATAGATGAGAAATTGATGTTTTTTGAATTGATGTTTTTTGATGAGTGAAAATTCAAAGAATCTCTTGTGAATTTCAAATAATAATTGAATGCTTTATTTGAAGAATTTCTTGCAAATAGAATGATGAAAATGAATGTAGAATCGAAGAATTTCTTGCGATCTAAAATAATGATGATGCAAATTTGAAGAATCTCTTGCAAATTTTTCTTACTGAATAGATTGTTTCGTATCGTCTATTCGTCGATAGCAGAGTAGTAAATGATGAGCATTTATCTAATGTTAGAAACCTGTCTAGAGCGAGTCAGATAAAGATGTCATTTAACTAGAAGATAAATGCTAAGAAAGAAAGATAGCTACAGAAAAGAAGCTGATTACATATATATGTTTCTCAGTCGACGCTAGACTCAATAAAAACTAGTCAAGATGACGAAGCGAGAATAAATCTGACAAGACTAGAAGACTGAGTCTGACAAGGCTAGAAGACTGAGTCTGACAAGACTAGAATCATAACACTTTCAAAGAATGAAGATGAACTGAGAATCTCAATTGAATACAATGAAGCTTAATAAATTGTGAGTTTAATATATTCATTGAAGCAACATTTCAGCTGTTTTTTCAACTGTGATATCTTCATCATCAATGATGCAAAAGATATAATGTCTTTCTTTCAACAATTTGCAAATGACAGTCAGAATAGTGTTGTAGTTGTACAAATTAAATAGATTAATAATAAAGTTCATGACTATGTTTTATCATCGCTGTTCAGATATAAATAGAGATTGAAGCAAGTTATTTAATTTATCTTTTGATATTTTTGAACGTTGACATATGTAGCAGTTTCAAATATATTGATTCATCATTTTTCGCATAAAAGATCAATAGTAATTTCACTTTATGATTTTCACTGTTCTAAGAATTTCAGAATGATCAATCAATGATTGATCATGTATCTTATGAATCAGATTCATTTGTAGAAGTTCATTGAACGAGACTCATAACTGATTATCATGAAACAAGATTTCATTCTGAGTTCAACAATTCTTCAATTTGATATCTTCATATTATGCTTTATCTCTTGCTATTGCTTCGCGAAGTAGCGTACAATTCTCATTGATTTCATTCACATCAAGAACTTGTTTATAAAATGATTGATCATTATTTTTCTTTAAATCAATGATCTTCATTCAATTCAATGTCAAAATAGTAATTCTTTGATATTGAATGCATTCATTGTTGAGATTTTTAGACATGAAGTCAGCTCAACAAGTTAATGCATTGATTTTAATGTTTTATTTATCAGATTGATACATTATCTTGAAGTTGAAGTCAGTTAACTTCTGAATTCAACACATTTATTGTTAACTCAGCTTTTTGTCTTTCATCAATGAGATGAGCGCTTGATGATCGATAAACATCTTGATAGAAATGTCAATCAGCTTCAGTTCAAGTCATCAGTGTTTAAAAGCTTGAATTATGATCAGCAGTTTTTTATCATATATTTCGTAGTTGCATTCAGCAGAAAACATGTTCTTGCTATAAAAGACAATCAAATGTAAAACATCTTCATCATCATATTAAAACAGAACTTCATTGTTGACGTAGTTAAATGAGTTGATTTCAAGAATAAAATTGCAAGTCTGATCAAAGTGACGAAGTATAGAAGTTTCAGTCATACATTTCTTCATGTGATTGAATACAGTTTGACAGACTTCATTTCATTCAAATATGATCTTCTTTTGAATGAGTCAAATTATTGAACAAACAATCTTCAAAAAGTTCTTGATGAAGCGTTGATAGAAATTGCAGAAGTCAATGAAGAACTGCATCTGAGTGAAATTATTAAGTGTAGATCAATCAATGACTTCTTGCATCTTTCGTGAATTCATCTTAAGTTTCTCGATTAACATAAAAAGTTTTAAAAAGATGATTTTCTGAACATGAAACTTGCATTTATTGATGTTTATCTGTAGATCAACTTCTCGTAGTCTATTTAAGATCAATCATACATGTTGCTTATATTTCTTCAAGATCTTACTGTAAATGATAATGTCATTTAAATAGATTTGACAAAACTGATGTAGATATTCAAACAATATGTTGTTCATATAATGTTGATAAAATATTAATTTCTTGATTAATTTGAAGAGCATTACATAATATTTATATGAGTTAAAGAAAATAATCAAGATAGTCAAATCTTTGCTATCTGAATGCATATGTAACTTGTTAAACATGACAATGATGTTCAATTAAGTCAGATACTTGCTTTCTTGTATATGAGTGAAAGTCTCGTCTATCAATGACAAAGAATAGTGATTTCATTTGATTAAAGCATTGAGCTTTCTGTAATCAATGCAAAAACGCAGACTTTTGTCTTTCTTTTCAGTGAACAAGATGAGCAAGATGTATGATGCAAAGCTGATGTTGAGATCATGTTTAGATCATTCAATCAAAGAAGCTTGAAGCTGATATGTATGTATTGCTCTTTAAAGATAGCTATAACAAGACATTAAGAATACAGAAGAGAAAAAGTGCAAGCTCTTCTATAAATAATGACTTGAGACTGCGCTAGACTTGATACAGATGTGATGTAATATGTCAGATGTGTTTGCTTAAAAGAATGATGAAAGAAGTGAATGAAAAAAGTGCTGAACAATGAGAAGAAGTATTGAGAATGACTTGAAGAAATGCGCTAGATTCAAACTAGATATAGCATCATGACTTGCTTTAATCAAATTAATTAGAATTAAATCTGAATTCTGATTGATTCAGACATGTTCATAACATTATCTTCTTCTTTGAACATTCATGTTTGCATGAATAGAAAAGAAATAAAAGCAAAAAAAATTCATCGTGTTTTTAATTTAGTGCGACTTATTCAAGTATAGCTTGTGAAATTCATTCAGAACTTTCTTCAAGTCATTGAATTTTTCTTTATCGACATAGTATTATTCATCATCATGATTTATCTCAATTCATTTGATCTTGTATTGTAGTCTTTCTTTATATCGTCTGAAGTTCAATATATTGTTTACTTCTCAGTGCTTTTCATTCTCTTCAATGATCATCAATCTAAAGAGTTCAGAATGTTGTTTCAATAAAGATTCATTTGATGAAGATCATAAATACTTTGAACTGAATACTGAATGTATATGCTTCATGCTTTTAGATAGCTGAAGATGATAGAAAATCTCAACTTTGACTGTGATTGAATAGAAGTCAAACTGCTTATCTTTCAAATCTTTGCATGATCTAGTGATTTTGATGTTTTTGAAGATTAATCAAACTTGATCATTTACTTCATAGATGATGTCTCATTTATGCTTGTTCATCTGAACTTCAGTGATCTGCTTGATCTTTTTCAATTGTTGATGATTGAAGATAAGAAGTTCGCTCATTTAAGTGACAATGTTATCGATCTTTCTAGTCTTAATACATTGACAAGTCATTTTATAATCAGTTGTATCTGAATTGAAACTCATTCAAGAATGAAAGTCTTTATTGAAGTAGAAAGAAATCATCAAGATAGTTGAGAATGTATTGAAATTATCACTGAATTTCATCATTGAAAGTCATTTAGCTCAGTCATTCTGCACGTAATTGCAGTAGATTTGAAGTTTGCATTCAACATCTTGATTAGCTCGTTTCAACTGATCATTGATTTCTGAATGATAAACTATTAATAGATTGACTTTGATCTTTAATCATTTACAAAGACTTTGTCACATGATCAATATGAATTGAAAGTCTCTATTCAAAACGATAGAACTGAGTAGATCATGAAGTCAATTGACGTTTCATAGCATGATTCATACTGTTTCTTTGATTGAAATGTCATTGTCTTCTCAATAATAAAAAACATAGTGACATTCTTTGAAGAGATGACATATGATCATGCAAATGATGTTATAGTTTTTCAATAAAGATAGCTCAGTGATGAAGTTCATAGCTATATCTTGTCAACGCTGCTGAGAGATCAATAAAGATTGAAGCAAATCATTTGTATCATCTCAAGATGCTTTGCTTCGCTGACAGACATGACAGTTTTGAATGTATTGTCAAATAGTTGCTTGATGATCTGATCAATAGTAGAAGCGTTGAACTAAATCAATTATTCATCTAATGTCAGAGTGCAAGATTAATGATTGATCGTAAATCTTTCAAAGCAATTTCGTATGCATTTGTTTTAATATTCATAGTAGATTTTTTTTGAATAAAACGTTGTCAATGATTTGACAGTTCTTTAGCTTCATGTCATGAAGCTTCAATTCATCTTTATTTATAGCTTGTTGATACTTATTGCATAGTTCATTCTTCTGATTAACTAAATGTACGCATTGATAGAAATTAGTCTTGTATTCAAATTTGATTTCGAACTCAATCAACAAAACATTTATTCAATTCGAGATCAGTATAGTCTGAAAATGATTATTCATGTCTTTAGCTAATTCAAAACTATTGATCATCGACATTTTAGTTAAAGCATCGACTTTGATGTTTATTTTATCTGATCGAAAGATAATCTGAAAGTTAAACTTCAATAGAATATTCAGATAGTTCGCTTGTCATCGAGTCAGCTGTTTATTTTTCATAAAGATCTTCAAAGTCTGATGATCAGTAAACATCTGAATAGATAGCTCAGTATCTTCTAGTTCAAGTCATCAGTGTTCAAAGCATTGAATGATAGCTAGCAATTTCTTGTCATAGATGTGATAATTGCATTCAGCTGAAATCATGCTCTTGCTATAAAAGACTATCGAATGAAGCACACTTTCATCATCATACTGAGATAGTATGTCGTCTTTTACATAGTTGAATGCATCGATTTTCAAAATAGCTTGACGTTTGACATTGAAATGATGTAAAACTGAGATCGAGCTAATCTGCTTCTTTAGATTGTCAAAGACTTCGACGCAAACTTTGTTTCAAACAAAAGACGTGTCTTTTTGAGTCAGCTGAGTGAATGACTTGACTAGTTTCAAAAAGTTCTTGATAAAGCATCGATAGAAATTGACGAAGTCAACGAAGTCTTGTATCTCTTTTAAATTAGTAGATGTAACTCAATTGACTATAGCTTTCACTTTGATAAAGTTCATGTAAAGATCTTGTTCTGATACTATGACTTCTAAGAAGATTGTTTCTTCTACGTTGAATTTGCACTTTTAAATATCTATTTGCAGATCAACGTCTTGTAGATGATCTAGTATCATCTTGACATATTGTCTACGCTTCTTTTGAATCTTGCTGTATATGAGAATGTCATTTAAATAAGCTTGACAGAAGTCATTTAGAAAGTTTCATAAAACATCATTCATATATTGCTGAAATGAGATTGAATTGTTTGTTAATTTGAATGATAAAACCTTTGATTTGTACGCTTCTAGAACGATAATGAAGATCATATAGTTTTCACTATCGAGATGCATACGAAGTTTGTTGAAAGCGAAAATTATATTCAGTTGAGTCAGATGTTTGCAGTCAATGATTTTGTCAATCATCTCATCTATGAGCAATAGAGAGTAGCGATTTCTTTTGATAATGACATTGAGCTTTCAATAGTCAATGCAGAAGCGAAGATCATCATTGATTTTCAGAGTGAATAAAACGAGTGAGAAACATGAGATCTTGCTAGAAGTAATAAAACTCTTTGATAGATTTTTGTTCAGATATTTCTTGATCTTCTGAAGCTTGTAGAATGACATTCAATAAGCTCAACATTTAGAAAAAGTGACATCATTAGTGAGCTCTATCTTATGATCATATGAACGATGAGATGATAGCTTATCAACTTGAGCTCGATTAAACACGTCGAGAAAATTCTGATATTTCAAAGATAGCTTGACTTTGATGTCTTCTAGATTTTGAGCTGATGCATCAATGAAAGCAGCATCTAGAATGTTCAGTTCGCATTAAGTGTTGTAAACTATTTCTCTATCAATATCTTTAATCGACATAGCGAAAATCTCGATGCGATTCTTCTTTGATCATTTAATCAATGCATGAAAAGATGCAGTTTTCACACTGAACATAGAAAAGTTCTTTTTTGAAGCAGTAGAAGTGAGTCATTGAAGCACTTTGAAAACTGAACTGATAGAAAAATTTGATGATCGTGATCATTTTGAGTGTGAAGCTCTGACTGATATTGAAAAAATAGAAATGAGAACTTTTAATTGATTTGAAAAAATGATGACATCGTTTTGCATATCTAGTAGTATTTCATTTTTGTTCATTCAGAACTTTTCTAATATGATGTCATGATGATTTATATCAGTTATTAACATTGAAACAGTCAATTTTTTATGACTTTCGACTGTGAGATTGAGTAGAATTTTATGAGTAATGATCTTCTTTGTTAGCTTTTCGTCATATTCTCTTATTAACTTCTCTTTAGCTAGTTGTATGAGTTGAATTTCGAGCTTCTGACATATTTGATTGACTAGCTTTGTATGAATCAAGACGTAGATCATCGAGTCACTATCTATCAGAGATCATAGCTTGAAGAATTCGTCTTGCGAGAATAGAGTGACATAGACTAGAAATGACTTTTCGAAGTAGTTCTCTTCGATAGATGAAATTTCGTCGATTAGATTGCACAAAGAAATGATCTCTATCTCTTTAATGACTTTGAAAGAGATGATTAGTTTTTTGAATCAGACTCTGAATTGAAGTTCAAAGAATGATTAAACTCGTCATCTAATGTGTTAATTCTGAAAGATCTATTCAAACACTCTTTAGAAGTATGATCAGATTTATGACATAAAAAGCAGTTTTCAATTAGTAAGTCATTTTCTTTGACGTTAGTCAAAACAGCATCGTGTGATTTTGACTGATCAATTATCTTCATTTCTATGATTCTACAAATAGCTTTGACTGATTCTTCAGCGAAGATGATCTGTTTAGTTGTTTTAGCTTTGATCATTGCTTCTTTATTCTTGATCTCTTAAATAGCTCGTTGATTGTTATTCAATTGAATGAGATAGAAATGAATTTCTTTCAGAGTACTGAATTGAATCAATTGAGTTACTCAAGTGAATTGAAGTTGAGAGTTTATTTTATTCTTTAAATCAACGATCAGCTGTTTTTCTTGATAGTCTAGATAAAAGAATAGTCGTTGAAATTGAGTATAAAACTCGCTGAATTTCTTCTGTTCTTGAATCAAGTTGTAGTAATTTCTACAAAAGTTGACTTCTTTATCTGAGTCATTGAACAACTGAGCTAGCTCTTTCAAAAGCTCATTGATGATCTTGTATAAGTTGAAACAGTCACGTTCGCGTCTTAACTGAATAATCTCAGCTGCATCATTGAATAATCTGAAATGTATGTAGCTCAGCTTGACTCGTTCACTTGAAAAGAGATCAACGTTGATTTCTAGCTTATTCTGAACTTTTTCATATCAGTTCTTTCAGATAGAGTTTTTTTCATCAGTGAACAACAAAGAATCGAGTATTTTCTGAAATCTAAAACGCTCAGAGTAGATTGATGATGACGAGATAATCTCTCTAGCTTGTAGTTTAGCTTTCAGCTCTTTGCATCGTTTTTTCAAAGCTTTCATAGTCATAGAAGATGTTATGATTTCAGCGAATGAGTTGTTATCTTTGACAATGAAGAATGAAGCTTCGAAATGCTCTTTGAAGAGATGAGACATGATGAAGAAGAAAGAAGAGATTGAATTGAACGAATGTTTTTAAAGAAAGAAATCGAGCGAAAAGCGATGCTCGACAATAGAAGATGAAGTCATTTTTGTTGTTTGATTTGAAGATTGATTGATTCTCTTGATTCATTTGATTCTCTAGCAATCAACAAAGATTCTTTATCGCTGATTCTATTAATTGAGATGAACGATGTGTACTTAATGAGCTGTAAGTCGTCTAGCAATTCAATCAGTCTTGCTGTTGATTCTATAGACTTTCTAGTGTTGTTCTGTCTTTTGATTGCATTGATCATCAGGTAAATAAATTTCTTTAGACTCGATCTGCCTGAACGAGTATATTAAACAAGTAATGAGTATTTATATCATATGATAAACGAAATTCTTAATGTAATGTTGAGATCATGTCTAGATCATTCAATCAAAGAGACTTGAGACTGATATGTATGTATTGCTTTTTAGAGATAGCTATAACAAGATATTAAGAATACAGAAGAGAAAGAGTGCAAGCTCTTCTATAAATAATGACTTGAGACTGCGCTAGACTCGATACAGATGTGATGTAATATGTCAGATGTGTTTGTCTAAAAGAATGATGAAAGAAGTGAATAAAAAAAGTGCTGAACAACAAGAAGAAGTGCTGAGAATGACTCAAAGAAATGCGCTAAATTCAAACTAAACATAGCATCATGACTTGCTTTAATTAAATTGATTAGAATTAAATCTGAAATCTGATTGATTCAGACATGTTCATAACAGCTGAAGAAAATGAATTCTTTGTTCAGATGTTTAATCAGATACTTCTTTATCTTCTGAAGCTTGTGATTGAACATCTGATATAATCTGCTTCGCGAGAGTGTTTTCTTGTCAATTAACTCAATCTTGTGATCGTAGATATGATGAGATGATAGCTGATTAATTATTGCTCGATCGAAGATATTTAGATAGTCATGATATTCAGAGAAAAGCTTGATCTTGACTTGCTCAAGAGTTTCAACGTGTGAAAGCTCATGTAGATTCACTTCTTCAGACTTGTTTTTGACTGTAGTTATGAGTTGATCGATTTTCAAGATGATAACAGCAAAGATCTTGATGTCTGATCATTTAACTAACATTCTATATGTTGCTGCTTCTATCATGAATATGTTGATTGAACTGAAAGCTGATTTCAGACTGAACGTTGATTTAGAATTGATGTTAGACGAAACTGCTTCAAGCGATTTTAACTGTTCAATTAGTTTAACTGACTTCTCATTGAACTGACTGAAAGAAAGTGATTTTTGACGAGATTGAGATGTAACGAAAGTGAAAGATCTCTTCAGTATATGAGTAGAAGTCAAACTCTTCTGCTTCGTAATTATTTTGTTGCTTGTGAATAGAACAATTGATTTCTGATTGAGAATGAAATTCGAAAATCGAAGAGAATTGATTTGCATATCAATTACTAGATTGATTTTGTTTATTCATGTTTTTTCAAGAATCATTTGATGTTGATTTAATCGAGTGATCAACATAGAAGCTGTGTCAATCATATGATCTTGAACAGTCAGATTTGAATAAATGACATGAGTAATGAGTTTCTTAGCATAATGATCATCAAATTCTCGAATTGACTTTGCTTTAATCAAAGTCAGAGACTTGATTTGTGTTATGAACATGTCTGAATCAATCAGAATTCAGATTTAACTCTAATCAATTTGATTAAAGCAAGTCATGATGCTATATTTAGTTTGAATCTAGCACATTTCTGTTGAACTCTTCGAGTCATTCTCAGCACTTTTTCTCGTTGTTCAGCACTTTTTTCATTCATTTCTTTCATCATTCTTTTAGATAAACACATCTGACATATTACATCACATCTGTATTGAGTCTAGCGCAGTCTCAAGTCATTATTTATAAAAGAGCTTGCACTCTTTCTCTTCTGTATTTTTAATGTCTTGTTATAGCTATTTCTAAAAAGCAATACATACATATCAGTTTCGAGTCTCTTTGATTGAATAATCTAGACATGATTTCAACATTACATTAAGAATCTCGTTTATCATACAATACAGATATTCATTACTCGTTTAATATACTCGTTCAGACAGATCGAGTTTAAAGAAATTCATTTATCTGATAATCAATGCAATTGAAAGACAGAACAACACTAGAGAATCTATAGAATCAACAGCGAGACTGATTGAATTGCTAGATGACTTACAGCTCATTAAGTACATATCGTTCATTTCAATTAATAGAATCAGCGATAAAGAATCTTTGTTGATTGCTAGAGAATCAAATCGATCAAGAGAATCAATCAATTCTCAAATCAAACAACAAAAACAACTTTATCTTCTATTGTTGAGCATCATTCTTCGCTCAATTTCTTTCTTTTAAAACACTCATTCAATTCAATCTCTTCTTTCTCTCTCATCATGTCTCGTCTCTTCAAAGAGTGTTTCGAAGCTTCATTCTTCATTGTCGAAGATAACGACTCATTTGCTGAAATCATAACATCTTCTATAACTATGAAAGCTTTAAAGAAACGATGCGAAGAGCTGAAAGCTAAACTACAAGCTAGAAAGATTATCTTGTTATCATCAATCTACTCTGAGCGTTCTAAATTTCAGAAAATACTCGATTCTTCATTGTTCATTGATAAAAAGAACTTTATCTGAAAGAACTGATATGAAAAAGTTCAGAACAAGCTGAAAATCAACGTTGATCTCTTTTCAAGTGAACGAGTCAAGCTGAGCTATGTACATTTCAGATTATTTGATGATGCAGCTGAAATCATTCAGTCAAGACACGAACGTGACTGTTTCAACTCATACAAGATCGTCGATGAGCTTTTGAAAGAGTTATCTCAGTTGTTCAATGACTCAAATAAAGAAGTTAACTTTCATAGAAACTACTACAACTTGATTCAAGAATAGAAGAAATTCAACAAGTTTTATACTCAATTTCAACGACTATTCTTCTATCTAGACTACTAAGAAAAATCGCTGATCGTCGATCTAAAGAATAAAATAAATTTTCAACTTCGATTTGCTTGAGTAACTCTGTTAGAAATCAGCATAGAGCGAGTCAATATGAATGTCATTTAACTAGAAGATAAATGTTAAGAAAGAAAGATAGCTACAGAAAAGAAGCTGACTACATATGTGTGTTTCTTAGTCGACGCTAGACTCAATAGAGACTAGTCAAGATGACGAAGCTAGAATAAATCTGACAAGGCTAGAAGACTGAGTTTGACAAGACTAGAATTGTAACATTACTCTTTCTTCTTGACTATTCATGTTCACATGAATGTTGTTTCTTAGTGCGCTTTTCTTGAATATTTGATATAAAAGTCATCAATCATCTCTTGAGCGTTCATAAATTCGTCGTCGTCAGCGTTATATCAGTTGAGATCATTGTCATAGCTCTTTCATTTAACTTGATATTGAAGTCGTCTTTTATAGCGTTGAAAGTTCAGTATATCATCAATTTTTCATTCGTCTTCATCTTTTATCACTATTGATTTCAAAGATTCATTCTTTTAATCAGACAGAGAGTCGTTGACGACAGAGCGAAGCAGATCAGAATGAAATACATCATGAACATGCATAGACTCTGATAATTTCAGTTTATATGAAGAGTCGACGAGATCTAGATTGATGAAAGAATCGAGCATTTTGTCATTCAGCTTCTTGAAAGATCTCGCTGTAATGATGTTTCTTTCATTCAGAAACATCTTTGATTCGATCTTGTAATTGATCTTCTTTCTATGCTTGTTAGTCTGATTCATCATTTGCTCTTGTGTTTTGATCAGAGCTTCGCGAGCGAAGATCAGTGTTCTATTCATGTGATTGAATATATCTTCGATTTAAGCGATCTGCAGACGTTCGCGAGTGCTTTCATACTCGATGATGTCAGAGTCAAAGCTCATACGAGAGTGAAAGTTCTTGTTCATGAAGAAGAGAGTCAAGAAGATGACTGAAGACAAGACGTTATTGTCGATAAACTCAATCATGAGTAGTCACTTGAACCAGTCGTTCTGCATGTATGAACAGAAGAAACGAAGATATCGCTCGACATTCTGATTGACTCGTTCGCTTTGATCATCGATCTGAGAGTAATTGACGATGAACAATCGAAGAGAAATGCTCAGTCGTTTGCAAAGAAACTTTCAAAGAATGAAGATGAATTAGCATATGCAGAAAGGTTTTGAATTCTTGACATTCATTTTCGCGCTGCCTCATGATGATTCGATTGTATGAGAAATTTGAAAATCAATCTCATCGTTCTTTCAATTGCTCAAAATTGAAGCTATTCAGATCTCTTTGTTTGTTGACGTTTCTGACGTTCTTGACATCGTTTTATTCGAAATGTCTCAACGTCGAAGTCAAAATCTACCTCTAGATGACTCTCTCACCTCATCTTCTCTAGATAATCTTCTCACTCTCTAGAGCATTTGAAAGACTCTATTAGAACTGAGTCGTTAAACATAGTCAAATTTCTGATTTTCTACCTTCAATTCTCGTTTCAAAGCTCTGATATCTGTCTCAAAAATGTAGTCTGAATGCTTGAAGTGCTGTCTTGAAAATCTATTGCATCTGCTTCGTTCGACAGCGTAATGAAGAAAGTCATCAAAGATGCCTTCAAAATGAGGTCATATCTCGTCAAAATGTCTACGAACTCAGATCTTTAATACGCTGAAGATGAGTTCTATGAGATTGTAATTCGACGAGTAGAGAGGCAAATATTGCACCTGACATTCATATCAGTGATAGATCGTCAATTCAACGAGGCAAATAGCTTATCTGACATTCGTGTGAGATGATGAGCTCTTCAATTCGACTATTGCAATGAACACTTGCGTTATTCATGATGATCACACTTCTTGAAGTCGAAAAGAGACTGCATAGAGATAGCAGTTCATCTGCTAGTCATCAAAAGAAAGTCTCGTCGTTGAATCAACTCTCGCGAATATCGATGCAGAATAGATATTCATCTTTCGTATAGATCGAAAGAACACTTCAGCAATGCTTTCTCGTTCTAGAGACTTAATAGCGAGCTGATTGATCAACAGAAGCATAGACTTGATGACGTCAGTCTGTGATCTCATTGAATAAGAACTCATTCACGAACACGAGCTGTTCAGTCGTCAAACGAAGCATGTCTGCTACTCAATTCAAACGAAGCTCATCGTTTTGCCTGACTTCTACACGCTGTTCTTTTTTGATACTTCAGTCTCTTCTCTTCAGAATTCTTGATATCGTGAATTGATGCACGTTAATGCTTCACTTCTCTCATATGTATCAGATCATCTCTTTCTGCATGACTCACGACTGATCTTCGAGATAGACTATGAGATCATTTTCAGCGATCTTGAAGATCTTTCAAGAAGCGTCTTTGAGTCGAAATTGAGATCTAAAGAGAGAGTCATACATGAAGAGATTCTTCTGAATTCTATAGACGGTATCAAAGTGACAATGAATCTCTTCGACGATATCTTCAGAGCATCAGTGAAGTAGCAAAAGACGTAGTATTCTGAAGCAAAGACTTGCAGAAAGTGATTTCGACATAGCTAAAAGCGATCAGTAAGTGATAAGATCTGAATAGCTTCAATATCAGCTTTTTGAATGTGATAATAGATGATTGAATTGAATTTTCGAATTTCTCATATAAAGAATCATCATGAGGCAGCGCAAAAATGAATGTCAAGAATTTGAAATCTTTCTGCATATGCTAAAACTGAGAATCTCAATCGAATACAATGAAGCTTGATAGATCGTGAGTTTAATATATTCATTGAAGCAACATTTCAGCTGTCTTTTCGACTGTGATATCTTCATCATCAGTGATGCAAGAGATATAATGTCTTTCTTTTAACAATCTGCAGATGACAGTCAGAATAGCGTTGTAGTCATACGAATCAGATAGATCAATAATGAAATTCATGACTATGTTCTGTCATCGCTGTTCAGATATTGATAAAGGTTGAAGCAAGTCATTTGATTTATTTCTAAATGTTTTTGATCGTTGACAAACATAGCAGTTTCGAATATATCGATCTACTGTCTTTTGCATGAATGATCAATAGTAGTTTTGTTTGATGATCTTCATCGTTCTAAGAATATCGAGATGATCTATTGAGGGTTGATCGTGCATCTCATGAATCAGATTCATTTGCAGAAGTTCATTGAACGAGACTCATAGCTGACTGTCTTTGTATAAGATTTCATTCTGAATTCGACAATTCTTCAGCTTGATGCCTTTGCATTGTGCTTCGTCTCTTTCTATTGCTTCGCGAAGTAGAGTACAATTCTCGTCGATTTCATTCACGTCAAGAACTTGTTTATAGATTGACTCGCTGACGTTCTTCTCTAGATCAGCAATCTTCATTCGATTCAACGTTAGAATAGTGATTCATTGATAGCGAACGCGTTCATCATCGAAATCTCTGAGCACAAAGTCAGCTCGACGAGTTAATGCATCGATCTTAATGTTCTGTTTGTCAGATCAATACATTATCTTGAAGTTGAAATCAGCTAGCTTCTGAACTCAGCGCATCTGACGTCTACTCAGCTCTTTATTCTTCATTAATGACGTTAGAACTTGATGATCAATGAACATCTTGATTGATAACTCAGTCAATTTCAGCTCAGATCATCAATGCTTGAATGCTTGAATGATCGCTAGTAGCTTCTTGTCATAAATCTTGTAATTGCACTCAGCGAGACTCAGATTCTTGCTGTAGTAGATCATTGAATGCAATGTTTCTTCGTCATCATACTGAGAAAGTATGTCATCATTGACGTAGTTGAATGAGTCTATTTCAAGAATAGTCTTTCTATTCTGATCAAAATGACGAAGAATAGATGCTTCAGTCATTCATTTCTTCATATGATCAAAGATCGTTTGACAAGCGTGATTTCATTCAAATATCATCTCTTTTTGAGTGAGTTGAATCAAAGAATGAACAATCTTTGAAAAGTTCTTTATAAAACATCAATAGAAGTTGCAAAAGTCGACGAAGAACTGCATCTGAGTGAGATTTGTAGAAGTAGATCATTCGACTACTGCTTGTACTTTTCTGAGATTCATCTTTAGTTCTTCGATGAATAGCAATAGTTTCAGAAAGAAGATCTTCTGAACAT
>JAABUS010005674.1_pt1 | contig 16097 bp, 20 predicted proteins | sample 5560161 | NCBI WGS metagenome assembly JAABUS01 (sample SAMN10711885, study PRJNA513376) | rock metagenome | isolation source: Antarctica rocks | place: Antarctica: Victoria Land, Trio Nunatak nord | collected 2016-01-04
CCTCCCTCCCCTGATACCTCAGCACCAGCACCGTAACCGCCACATTCTGCACCGCGATCAGCGCCGTCTCGCCGTAGGTCGTGAAGGGGAAGCCGCTGCGCGCGCTGTAGGCGAGGGTGATGAGGTAGGCGGCCGTCTCGAGGGCGCAGGCGAGCGGGGAGACGCCGCTGCTGGAGCGGGAGGCGCGGAGTTTGAGGAGTTGGGGGATCTTGACGATGGAGGAGGTGAGGACGATGGCGAGGCCGAGGGTTTTGGAGAGGGCGAGGCGCAGGCAGGGGGGGGTGAGGTCGAGGTTGTGGATTAGGGTTGTGTAGCAGGTGGGGCCGAGGAGGGCGGTGCCGAGCGTGGGGAGAGGGTAGGGGAGGGAGCGGGCTAGGGGGAGGAGGTAGGGGCGGAGGGCGTCCATTTTGAGGGGGGAGCGGGAGGGGGAGAGTGCTGATTGTGGTTGGGGGATGCTGTTGTGCGAAGGAAGATCCGTGGGGAAAAAGGGTCGCGAGAGCCAAGTGTCAAGTGTCCGTTCCGCGCCACGAGTGAGACTCTTTGAAGGGTAAGATTTTGACTGAAGTGGTATTTTGCAGTCCCTGGTTTCGTTCCTAACATTCAGACTTGCGTAAGACCCTGCTCAACCAGATCCGGCTTTTCTGTAGTTTGTAGATATGTTCGTGTCAAACGGATTTAAAACTGGGGCACGCGCTTTCGATGCGCTTCTGGAGATACTTTGCTTCTCGACACGCCAGACGCCTCGCTACATCACCAACATGACCCATAATCTGTCGGACAACGCTCATGCGAACGCCATATGCCGCTATAAACGTCCCTGTCCCCTGGATAGCCTTCCTCACATACAAACCCCCCAGACCCCTCTTCCACCACAAACCCCCAACCAGTCATTGCCCGTCGACGTGAGCACACTCTGCGGCGCCCAGCTAATGTTGCTAACCTCGTAATCGCACTGCCAGCTCGCCGCCGGTCCCTGACTACTTATATCCACACCCGCTGTTGCGTGGGCCGCCTGGTTGCCATTCATTCCAGGCACCGTCCCACTCATGATGTTCGATGTGTTGCTTGCGCTCTGGTTGAGCAAATCCCATATCAGTACGAGACTGTCGTCACCGCCTGAGGCGAGAGTACCCCGCCGTGAAGGAGACCAGTCGATGCAGTTGATGGCGGCGGCATGGCCGCGGAGCTCAAGGAGTGCTTGGCCGGGCTGGCGGACGTCGAGGATGCGGATGCTATTGGAGTCTTGAGAGAATGTTGCGAGGAGGTGGGCGTCATGGGGCGATGCTGTGCTTCGTTATGAGCAAAAAAGTGACACCGTTGGGGTATTTGGGTATAAGCTGGCTTACCAGCTAGACGGAGGAGAGGAGGGGCGTAGGACATGGTTTGTTGGGCGGTCGTTGGAGACATGCTCCTCGGACTTGATGCTAGAGCATGATAGTATTAGCAGACAGCAAGGTTTGTCGTCGAGGATATCTGACGAACATTTATCGTTCTTCTCCGATGGCTCATAAATGATAGTACTATGTTCAAGGCTTCGAAGATCGAACATTCGTACGCTCCCGTCAGCGCCGCAGCTTACGAAAACATCAACGCTGTTGGCACAAAATCGGACGTCGAAGACTTCTTTATCGTGAGCAATTAGTTGGGTTTTGGCGGTAAGGGTTGGGATATCCCATATGGTACACTGATATATTGCTAGATCAGCTTCTTTCTAAACATGACTTCATAGACACAAGAACTGGAACGGATCAAGCAATGTATAGAAAGTGGCTACGACGAAATTTCAAACAGTCGAGTGAGTCAGATCTTAAAGACGCTTACCGTAGTGTCTATACTAGAGGTTATGATCAGACTCGGCGAAAGATTGTTCCAGTCTAAGGATGTAAGCGGTGCAGTATGTTCGGGGGATTTCGAATTGGAAAGTAATGCTAGAGGGGTGAGCTTTTGAGGTGGTGGTTGAGGATTGTCTGATGAGCGAGTGATAGAATTTCCCTGATGATACAAGGGCTGTGACGGGAGCGACCACAACCGGAGATGGTCGCCGGAAGTCGCTAGGAGGTCGGTAGATTGTTTTTGTGAGGATGCTGGCTCCCACAGAATACGTGTGACAGGGTAAGAGTGCGTGGCTTCTGCGGTCTTCGTAAATTCAATACCATGCTGTGGCGCCTCAGGGTCTGGGTCTGTCTCATCGGTGACGTGAGTGTCGAGAATTTGGATCTAGACATGTTAATCTGTAGGCAAGCGCATGCTCCAAAAGGTTCTTACGAAGTTGTGTCCATCCTCTACATAACTCCCAACAGCCATCTTACCAGCACCTTCGCCAGACGACTTTTGGGGCACAGGCCATTTACACCAGTCGAAAGAGTAGACTCCCCAAGGCGCTAGGTAATTGCTGTTTGTGGGTACGGAAGGATATCTATCGCTAGTGGCAGGATTTACGCTGACCGGGTCATCTGACATTGGCCTGATATCTGCCAGACCCAGCGGCGAGTAGCCGCCCGCACCCTGGGGTATTTGGGAGGATGTGTACCGCTGCGATGGCGGCGACGCGTACTTGTTGTGCTCCGGGGTATTGATAAATGGGACATACTTCTGTTGATCTAGACCGGCAGGACTGGAACGAGAGTAGCTGTGAGAGTGACCCGAAGCAGAAGATCGTGTGGGAGTGCCATACTGCTGAGAGTGGGTGGAGATCTGAGGCAGGGTAGGCACGGCAGCGGGGGACGTATTGATCGAAGAGGCGGTGGGTCTTCCTGATTGTAGAGCACCGGGCAGACTACTTTCAAAAGAAGAATTGGTATAATTCATTCCTTGGGGCGTGGCCTGCTGGACGTTGATTCCTGGGCCGAGCCCAACTCCATACTCTTGCTTTATGCCCGGTGTCCCGAAATCTTGGGTTGTATGATACGAATGTTGTCTAGGAAGCTCTACGCGATTGCCTTGCTTCATATTGGCGCTGAGTTGTGGGAGGTAGAGTTCTTCGGATTGGCGACCCAAAGGATGTGTTGCTGTGGGCGTCTCCGATGTCTGCGTCGGACTGGCCTCAGCCGAAGCCACACCGGACGGCGTATTGCCACCAGTCTGCGGGACGGATTGCGGAGACTGTTCTTCGACGGCTGAGTCTACCATACTAATATGGGCGAGCTTAGAAACACCATCTACTACCGATCAGCTTTTAAAACAAAGTTTAGATTGGATCCTATCGGAATCCCGAGTCGCACCGTCAATGTGTCCGCTGGAGGGAAGGACAACTGAACTCGAATTTGCGCTCGACCCCGTGATTGAGCTCGTCGCTTTGTGGTGGTAAGCAGGAGATGTCTTCCCATCCGCACCCGCTGAGCTCCGAGTGCCCTGACTCAACTTCAATGCTTTGGCTGGACGCTCGGAGTCCATGACTGTTTTTCCAAAGGGGTTAGCGTGCTGTGGTATGATAAGTGGTACTAACACGACTCGTGACTTTCATAAAGTAAATCGTTTAGCATCGGTGCCAGGGGATGACGCTTAACGACCAAATCTTACCCTAACACTTTCAAAAGAAAGCTGTGCTGGCAGGTTTGTAAGTTAGATCGAGCACTTTGGATCATGACTTCCACAGAGCAAAGTCCTTTATGGCTGTTACTGCTGATACACGTGCCTTCCCCAACCTCACTAGCTAATTTCAGGTCTCTTTATGCACAACCTCTTGTGGAAAGCTTGGAAAAATTATCCCAGATCACGAAGTCTACGTCAGTCATCCAAACACTGGATATAATAATTCCCTGTCCGGGGCTTAAGGATGACGTTCCCAGGAGCGCGCAGTACACAGACCTTCAAGATGTTATATGTCAGCTATACAGGCTACTATGTGTGATCTGTACAGAGCATTCCATCGGTGTTGAAAATGGAAATGATGTCGAGATTCGAATAATTCCTTTGGGCGTGGACACAGGTAGCAGTGAAATGCAGGCAGGAAAAACGTCACCAAGCACTTCTACGCTCTCCCTGGCTTCAACCTCTGATTCACGGCTTCTTGCTTCATGTCAGAGGCCATGGAAACGACTTCTCGTCGTCAAAGATGAAGGAGGATCCCTAGTGGACACATTGCTGCAAGACAGAATGACTTCCGGCCAGCAAGCCTTCCAAGCCCTCACCTTAGGCAAAGGGCATCCTGGCACCGCTATCAGTGACTCGAAACAGAACTCAACGCAAGAGAGCAGAGGGCGAAGGGATCAATTATCTCGCCACTATTCAGTCGCTGTTGGGGGGACTTTCGATCACCTTCACGCGGGACACAAATTACTACTTACAATGACTGCTTTTGTACTCGAGCCGCATGGCCAAGGGAAACATGGCAGACAGCGAGCTTTGACAATCGGTATTACTGGCGATAAGCTATTAGAAAAGAAGAAGTGCGTGGAAGAGTTGCAAGATTGGGACCAGAGGCTTGATGGTGTACGAACTTTTCTGTCTGCTATCCTCATGCTGGATGCCCCAGACCGAGCGCTGCTTTCGACAAAACCTACCATGGACCCTGATTCTGGCGCAAGGACGGTTCGGGATGACTATAAATCAGACCTCGTAATCAACTATGTGGAGATCTTCGATCCTTTCGGACCCACGATCACTGACGAAGAGATCTCTGCACTCGTTGTCTCAGCTGAGACGAGATCAGGCGGCAAAGCGGTCAATGACCGACGCTCAGAAAAGGATTGGGCGGCGGTAGAGATATTTGAGGTCGCTGTACTCAACGCTGGGAACGACAACGACCCCAGAAGCGACAGTCCCATGGAGCATGACTTCCAGAACAAGATCAGCAGCACAGCCATACGACAAAAACTCCAACTTCGCCATGGCCGTGGTACCGCCATGACGTGAAAGCCACAAGACGGAGCCACGACTTAGCCTTGTAGAGCAAGCAGTACCGAGTTGTGTGTAACATGGCCAGGAAACAAGCTCGCTGGAAGCGATGATGACGACATCAAGAGTACATGGCGTGCCTGCTGCATCAATGTGGATATGCTGCAGTAGTTCTAAAACCTCATGAACCTCTCTGGGGACGTCGTGGGCGGCAAAGCTTGCATTCACGACGTCTAGGGCTGATGAAATGAACGGTTGCCAAGGAACTGGGATTTTGCTCGATCGACGTGGCACACGCTCGGGGGCTCCATCGCTGAAAGAGCGGATTGACTGGCGAAATCGCATGTTTCGGGTTGCGAAGCTGACATGAGGTGTCGTCTCGTGGGAAGTACGAGAAGCTGCAAGCGCCTCAATTCTGCATTCGGCTAAGGGGACGCATTGAACGCATTCGACGACCAATGAAGCGGGGTTTTCCGCATCCCACCACGACGCCTTGCTCGACTGCTCTGTGCAATCATCTCCCGTTCCGACTCGTACTCTTCCTTCACTCCTGCGAAACACATATAAACTTCCGCTGTTGGTCGGCCAGGGGCGCGCAATCTTCGCTCCGCGGCGCATACACCATCAGACGACCCTCGACTCGCTGGGCCTCAGTCCAAGGGACGACTCGAGAGTCGAAGTGCATACGGACTATCCTGCATGCAGCTTGCGAGCTAGATTCTGCAAGCCAATACGCTCGCTCCCGCCCTCTTGACTCTGTGGCTTGTAGCGTTGTACGCTCAGTCCGACTCGCTCTTTCACTCTCCTTGGTCGCAAGCCGATGGACCAGTCAAGAAGTCATCGGACCCTAGCCTGTCACTATAACTTGCAGCGGGACATCCCTCCCGCTGGAGAAGAAATCAGTCATGTGACTTTATGGATGGTGGGCTCTCGTTGCAACTGGCCCGTACATGTTTGCTGGATTGGACGTGCATCGTGCTCCTGCTCTTCCTACTCGTGAGCCTATTCGTCATGTAGCGCCGTATTGCTGCTTTGGTTGCTGTGCGTTGCTCCGTATGTGCTTACTGAATACGCTCCCGTGCCCAAGGATATGCGCTGGCATGATGTCGTCTGCCATCCTTCTTCTCGTCATCTCATCTCGCGGTTTGCTTCATGTGTGCCTCCTTTCCTTCACTGCTACGAAAGTACGATATCTTGTGGCAGCTCGATAGTGCCATATGATACGCCTGCCCCCAATCTGGTAAAGCTGCAATTTCCTTACCATGGCTCGAATAATGGGAATCCATAAACTTTCAAACGAGTTACTGAAAGAGATACTGGATCACATCGATTCAAACCCAGAGCACTGCATTAGCATTGATCGACGAGCCTACTTGTCCGTCGAGAGTTTCCGTCTTCCGAGTCCACCACTGCTGTCACGCGCGCAAGACATTGCGAATTTTAGACTAGTCTGTCGGCGCTTTGCTGAAAGCGGGATACCATATCAGTTTACGCGGATCGCCACTCGATTTTCCATCGAGGGTCTAAAGCGTGGGTCGTATGATAAATCGTGTTGTTTGTGATGCTGATGAAAGGCTAGGCCTGGAGCGCATTTCAAGTAGGGCGCATTTGGCGCAGCACACGAGGAAGTTTAGCTATCTAGTCCCATTCTTCTATGTTGGAGGTAAGGGCGAGGAGTTGGGGGGGAACAGAAACGAAATAACCACTGACACCTCGAAAGGCAGACAACGCATTCAAGACATATTGCGCTCTGCACAAGGCGACCTGCCCTCCTTAGACGCCTCATACTTTGAAACCAAAGCCAAGGAACAAATCAGAATTGTGCGTTCAGGGGAAGACCTACGGGTGTTGAAGAAAGCCATGACTGCATTCACGTCACTCCAGCATGTCCAGCTATTGAGACTTCAAGATGAGGCAGATCGACATCTCATAGACTTCCTGCATGAAAGTGGAGCAGAGAGTGACAAGGCCATGGACCTTAGATGGACGCCTGCATGCATACACGCCACTCGAACAATGGGAGAATCTCTCCTATACGCGCACTCTCCGTTCAGTCGCTTTTCGGGTCCCATGATGAACCCACAGAGCGCTCTCATCATTAAAGAGAGAATTCCCCTAACAGTGTCGCTTCTCAGCTCTCGCCTGACATGTCTAGAGCTTCATTTCGATGACGGAAGTGACCTCGATCAACGGATGACGGAGCTATCAGATCTTTTCAAGACGGTATTCAATGCAGCCAAGAATCTACAAGCTTTGCACATCGGCTTTCCTTCGCGGTTCCCTCTGAACCTGGCTCTCGAGGATATTTTTCATAAGGTGCAATGGGAAAAACTACGAGCTTTCGGCATTCAGGCGTGGCACCTCCATGCAGATGAAATCATTAGTCTTGCGAGAAGACATAGTAGAACATTGCGGGGCCTTCGGCTGCGGGATGTGCAATTGAGGGAGGGCAGCATGTGGAAGGATGTTTTGACAATGCTACGCTCGGAAATGGACCAGTTGGATTGGGTCAGTTTACGCCGAGTCGACTACTCGAGGCATTTCGACGAGCTGTGGGCGAACAGCATGGAAGTTCCTGACGATCCTCCTGGGGGCGCGAGCGACAGCGATGATGAAGATAACTTCTCAGCTGGCTTCAGTCTTCATGGAATCGATCATGACAGTGACGGCGATGCCTCCGAAGAACAGAGCAACGCCGATACAGACAATGGACCTGATGCTAATGACATAGCGCTTTCGCCAGACACACCGATCTCGCTCCCATTCTGTACGTGCTCACGGAGCTCGTACCCTGCCAGTGCAGACGATCTTGGTGACAACGGACTATATGTGAACTACATGCAGAGAAAGCTGTGGGAGAAGTGGGTAGTGGGACGATGTCCAGAGCATACCTAAGAAGCGTCTATCCCCATAAGGCGGCAAGAAGTGGTTCAACTTTGAAATCGAAGAAAGAATACACAATAACGGATATCGATGGACTGGACAACCAGTGGAGACCCATGTCTGAAGAGGCAGCCATTGGATGGATGCATTTGCCTTACTCAAGCACACCACCTCACAGCAGGGCTCCGAGAAGGGTCCAGGATTATACTCAATTCGATAACCGCTGAAAAGTGCACCCTGCCCGTGCTTGGAATAACCCTGAAAGCTGATTTTCTTTCGTGGCAGCTTCTCGTCGATGTGGCAGCCCCAGGTTTCGCCTTGGACGAAGTACTAAGGACAGCTTCTCGCCTTGGCGCTGCGCCGTTAGGCACCGTTCTTAGCAGTTCTCAAGTCTTATATGGCTAAAGTGCTGCAACGCGTCTCTCAGCTGGTGCCCCATCCTTTTAGATTCTCAACAATGGGAGCACGCCCGCTCCTCGTAATAATCCATCTCACGTCCTCACCACCGTCATTGACCTCCTGATGCTCCAAAAAAGCCGGAATGAGGGCAAAGTCACCGGGAGACAGATCCTGACGCTTCTTACCGCCCTCCGAGACCACAGTTCCACGACCTGAGGCTGCATAGACGATAGTGTCCTGGTCGCCGTGGTGATGAACAGCAGACGAAGAGTGGGGTTTCGCAATCATGACTGAAGTCTGCTTAAGTTGATGTGTTTGGTACTTGATGGCTACATGGCGTACCGGAAGCGCACACTTTATCAGACATGCCTACTATGGCCCCTTGGCGGATCATGCCTTCAGTTTGTCCACCGCTCGTCTTGATATCTGCTGCCCTTACCCTCTGTACTTCTGCCGGCATGTTGGCGGGAGTCAGCGAAGTTTGTCAATTGAAGACGTCAGAAACAGAATTCAAGATATAAACCTCTCGAGTATGCAAAGATCATCCACATCGCCTATATCCTACATGTACTCGTACAGTTATGCATCAGGTGGTCTCGACGTCATAGCACGTGACCCGAACCAAAGAACCGAGGTCCGAGGCTGACTTGTTCATCACAAACCACCAGCAGAGCATGCGCATTGACAGACCACTTGTCGAGGACACGGTAAAAGGACGTCAGCTGAGATCGCATCCGTCTGCGCAAACTTCCTCTTCCCCTATTGTGTGTAGCAATTACTCGTAGCGCTCCATCTAACACAGTCCCAGGAGTAGTGCATATGCATTTGCATGTGATTCGGCCGACCTAAATGAACAACATTCCGTCTTACTTCACCGTTTTGCTTCTTTGTAGATCTCGTTATATTGCTCCAGAACTCTCGTATTGCTTTGTTATCTAGTCTACGTTCCTACTCGTAATGGCTAAGATCTTTTCCGCGAGCGACGTGGCGGCGCACAAGAAACCAGACGATCTCTGGCTAATCGTCGATGAAGATGTCTATGACATGACCAAGTTTCAGGCTGAACATCCAGGTATGCGTGGACCCCAATAGTGCTCCAATGAAGTTCAATGACTGATTCTTCTTAGGTGGCCAGAAAAGTAAGCAGCTGGCGATTTAGCAATACGGTCGTCCTAACTCCCTCGTTCAGTCCTCCAACGCGTCGGCGGTAAAGATGCATCAAAGCAATTCTGGAAATATCACAACGAGGGCATCCTCAAGAAATACAAGGGACAGCTACAAATCGGGTCTCTGGATTCGAAGAAGCAGGGAGATGCCCCCCCGACACCTCCTCCGTCTCCACCAACAAAGAAGGAGATACCACCGGAAGCAGCACAACCATCGCCAGAGTCGGGCACCGTAGCGCCTGTGCCAGGCAACGAAGTTCAAGAAATGAAGGAATCAATGGACCCGTATGGAGACATGATCCCTTATGCGGATCCTGCGTGGTATCAAAGCGTATGTCCTTGACCTCTTTTCATTCCAGATGAATATTAATGAGTGTTCAAGCATCATTCACCATACTTCAATCTCACCCACGCCGCCCTCCGTAAAGAGGTCCGCGAATGGGTAGATGAAGAGATGGAGCCTAATGTAACCGAATGGGACGAAGCCAAGATTGTTCCCGGCAAAATCTACAAGCAAATGGGCGAGCGCGGGTATTTGGCCGGTCTTATGGGCCTCCACAATTATCCTGCCCACCTCACCGATAAGCGGGTGAGGAGTGTAGGGCCAGAGCAGTGGGACCTCTTTCACGAGCTGGTCGTGACTGACGAGATCTCGAGAGCCGGCAGTGGCGGTCTTGTATGGAATCTCATCGGAGGATTTGGCATTGGCTGCCCTCCGCTGGTCAAGTTCGGCAAGAAGCCTTTGATTGACCGAATCCTACCAGCTATCCTGAATGGTGACAAGAGGATCTGTCTTGCCATCACCGAGCCAGATGCCGGAAGTGACGTTGCCAATCTTACCTGTGAGGCCAAGCTCACGGAAGACGGGAAGCACTACATTGTCAACGGCGAGAAGAAATGGATCACCAACGGCATCTGGTGCGATTACTTCACGACCGCTGTTCGCACAGGTGGCCCAGGCATGAACGGTGTTTCCGCGCTTCTCATCGAGCGCGAGCACGGCGGTGTCAGCACGAGGAGGATGGACTGCCAAGGTGTATGGTCCAGCGGAACTACCTACGTGACCTTCGAAGACGTCAAAGTGCCCGTCGAGAACCTGATCGGCAAGGAGAACCAGGGTTTCAAAGGTACTTAAATTCTTCCCAGCGTACGCTAAAGCCACACATGCTAAACTCTCCACCTCACAGTCATCATGACGAACTTCAACCACGAACGCATGGGCATCATCATCCAATGCATCCGCTTCTCCCGCGTCTGCTACGAGGAGTCCGTCAAGTACGCCCACAAGCGCAAGACCTTCGGCAAGAAACTCATCGACCACCCCGTCATCCGCCTCAAGCTCGCACACATGGCGCGCCAGATCGAGGCCTCCTACAACTGGCTGGAGAGCGTCGTCTACCAGTGCCAGGTCATGAACGAGACAGAGGCGATGCTGAAGCTCGGCGGGGCTATTGCTGGGTTGAAGGCGCAGGCGACTGTAACATTTGAGTTCTGTGCGAGGGAGGCGAGTCAGATCTTTGGGGGCTTGAGCTATAGTCGTGGGGGGCAGGGCGCGAAGGTATGATTCTGGTTCCAAGTCCTGATAGGAGTGAGCACTGACAATGGATAGGTGGAGAGGCTGTATCGCGATGTCAGAGCCTATGCTATCCCTGGCGGTAGCGAGGAGATCATGCTCGATCTGAGCATCAGACAGGCTCTGAGGGTGCACAAGGCGCTGGGCATGAAGCTGTAAGAGAAGGCAACGACAGGAGCAGACAGCCCCTTTAACGAGGGGTTGGAACGAGCTCTGTTCGGTGATTTACTAGTCTGCTGCATGGGAGGCGAGCTGTTTCTTGCGGTATGACAGATAGCATACGAAATGCATAGGTCTACAATTGAATGCAGAATTAAAACTAGCGCGCCCAGATCAGTTGTCGAGCCTTTTGCCGCTGCCAAAACACTCCCCACTACCCCACGATCCCAAACCTTCTTCCACATGGCCATCACTCATCCATCTCGAGCTCAATGCGCGACTACAATCTTTCCTACCAGGCCCCCAACCATCAAATAGGGAATAGGCTTTTTCTGACATTTGTCTTCGTGCGGCTCTTTGCATTTTGGTCTCGGGGGCTGTGCTATTGGGAATTCTGGTCTGATGGTACTTTGGATTTCTGATGCTCAGTATCTCTGGTGGCGTTTTCTCTTTATCAGGTCACCCTAGCGTCATCACGCTCTTTGCAAGATAAGATGCTCGAGGAGCGCCAAGATGCACGGAGACTGGAAGACAGGCCTTCGGCCTGCAAGAGGAAGAGACAGCTCCCCTTATTCGCTCGTTCTTTTAGGGTAGAGAAAGCTGAAACTACCTTACTTATTACGTACAGGAGTCAAGAGTCCACCTCGAACCATGGTGGCTTGAGCTTTGACGGCGTGCGGTCGATCTCTGGAGGGCGAGGCTGCATAAACCCCTTTTTTCCTCATTCCGCTTTTGTCCTCCTATACTCTTCGTTCCCGATCCCGGATGTAGACAGACTGGGACTCGGAACTTGTACATGGAAGAAGAATGTCAAGGAATATCTACTCGATCAGAGGTACTATTCTTATGAATCGTTATTCTTGCGTGGTCGAGTATTCGGTTTCGAATCATCACGACACACAAGCATAGGCAGTAACGTTGTCTTGGAATCTGTCTTCATACTTGAAAACAAGATAAGAGTTTTTTATAGTGTCTTCCTCAGATTCGGTTGCGATTCAAACAAGGAATCAATGAAAGAGTCTCACAATACGATAAACTGGAGGGGATTGTGAACAGCGGAAAGTGGGTTGGGTAGACGCAGCACCGCCAACTCTGTGGATTCGGCAATGGATGGCGTGCGCAAGTAAGGAAAGCTCTGACAGCACTGCACCAGTTCGTTGACGATTACAGTCCTACGACTATGTGTCGAGGTTCATATCTCACATGGCTAGTACGAGGTGAATGTTTCGCTTGAGACAGAGGTATAAGCGACGTCGGGTATGGCAGACCAGCACAGCGATCGTGACGGCAACATTGGTCGCTTTAATCGCATTGAGCCGCATTGCGCGCTTCTCGCTGGTGCAAAGAGATGTGATTATGTGCCATGCTTTTGTGGCAGCCAGGGACGGTTACCGAGTGATGGTATGAAAACAACGAGGGACTTCCTTCTCAAGGCATGGGCACAAAAGATCCGCTACGCGACCCGTGACAACAGTATCCAGTTGTGATCAGATGAGTTCCATAGATAAGAAGGAGACGATGGCGATGATGGTGACCACTTGACAGTATTCTCACCTTTGGCTCCGTACCAATGCATAGCTTCCTACAAGTATTGCTTCTTCCCTTGCTGTCGGCTTCATTCAACCCTCTAGTCCTAGGAAATCCCATTTGCAAGCAGGGCGCAAGCAACACGGCGAACCCAGCAAAGAGAGCTGCATCACTGTTCTCCACCTCTGACGCCGGGCTTACCTTGTTAAGACCTCTGATCCAAGAAAACAACAAGAGGGTCTTCAGCAGCGCGATTGAAGACTGGTGGATACACATTGATGAGTGGGACTTCGCGCGCCCCGCCCCACGAGCTTCGGAAGTCCTTTACGCGCTGTACAGACAGATATGGCTTGCAGTAAATCACGACTTTCAGTTTCAGAACGAGCTCGATCACTTTAGCATCAACCATGGTCCCTTTCGGATGCGTTTCGATTGCGAGCAAGGACCCATCGAGTGGCCACAGGTGGCTTTCATTGCGGATTTGCTTGCCAGCGCTGCAGCGATGGGGTGGCAAGGCCTGTACCAGCTTCGGTTCCGGCATCTTCGCAGTGCTGTCGTTATGACAGTGTCATTGACCGTGCGTTGGTATGGTGGTGGAGGATGGGGCTCTTTTGCGGTTGGTTGGAAGGAATGCTACCGCGAAGTGATGGACATTGATGGGACGAGTGATCTTCTACAAGGGTTGCAAATGTCACAGCACCAATATGTTTGAGATCTCCGACGTATAACGCGCTATCAGTGCAATAATGTGGATAAAGAGTGAGCTCAAGTGGTGACGGTCGATTGCGTCCGTACCTACTCCGTATGGCTTTCGATATCGCACGGGGCAGATAAGATAAGGGGAATCGAATTCTAGCGTGGTCAAAACGCTTGCAGCACCTTGGCTTGCTATATCGTACGCTAAGCTCATCCGAACCGCACACTACTTTACACCTTTTGGGGCCGCGGGGAGCAGGGAGCGGATGAGATTGGGGGTGGGGCACTGTCACGTGGGATCGTCGCGCTGGAGAGGCACAGACAACTCTTCCACTCCCCACACACCATCCCCACAAACAGTTATCAACCGTCATGGCATCTCGCGATGGAGATGGACTGGTAAGTCAGCCCCTACCCTCTCGTATACTTTGTAAAAGCAAGTCATTCTACATGTACTCAAAGCTAATCATTTCTGATAGGCGAGCTGTGCAGCGTGCTCAGAATCGCAAGCATCACTTCCCACGCCTCTTCAATGCTGCGGTCGTTGCCTCTCTGTACGATACTGCTCGGTGGATTGTCAGCGCACCGATTGGAAAAGCCACAAACGCTCCTGCAAAACGCCTGGCTACACCGCCCCACCCAGTATGAGCTCGGCTCGACACCATGTTCGGAGGCAGCAATCTCGATCGCTTGACACAGAAAGATTGCTACGGTCAGCTCATCGACAGCTACCGCATGCGAGTCGAAGACGACTACAAGTTTGCTCACTACAAACATGGCCTCTACGCGGAAGAGGACCCTCTCCCTGAATTCGCCCACTTCCTCCATCTGGCTGGAAAGAGAAAGGGGATATTGCCGACATGGTGGAACAACGGAACCCGAGCTGCCTGCGAGGCAATGGGCGCGGATAACTCCAAGGCGAATTGGGCGGATCTCCATTGCGCTATCGAGAAAGGCGACGTAATGGACCACTACAAAGACCCTACCATGCCCATGAAGCTAAGGCTTCTGGCGGAAAAGGTGTACGGGCATCGAGTTCAAGGTGGGCTTTGATGCAGCCTCCCGACATTAATTTGTCGCTGGCCGTCACAGACTCCAAAATGCCTTACTGATCAAGCCTTTGATCTCCCTGACCCAAATACCAGTCTTGGGAAACTTGGAGTCAAGTTTTGCGGACGGTAAGTTTGTAGCTGTGACAAAGAAGGAGTCAATATCCCAAAGCGCTTAGGAAGAAGCTGGGTCACCTGACACGCGATTCAGCATCGTAGTGCATGTAGGGCGTTAATCTCTTCGCTGCAACTCATGTGAATCTACCGTTTCCCTGACGTTGCCAGCGAACACATGGTAAAGACCGATCAATGCTCCAAAATGTCATGGAGGCAAGGATATCGGTTACGTTTCAGTGCTTAGATCTCTCCACTCGCAAGATGCCCGAGCCACTTCCGCCCAGTCGTGCAATGGTCATGGATCTTGCTCCTTCTTCCATCAGCTGAACAAAAGTTCTCACTTGTAATCGGCTGACAGCTCATCGAGCAGATGGAGGCTTTGGTGGATGCCCACGCCCCGTTTATTCGTTCGGCTTTTCGGGCTGGTGGCAGGCATTATATTATACGTCAATGGTACACGGCATATTTACGGCATCCGAGGGCGACTTGCATATTCTGGCGTTCAACAGACCCTGACGACTTTTCTTCTCTCCAGTATGTTACGCTGGCGACCGCAAACCTAATAATCATGTTTCTGAGTCTGGACGAACGAACCTGTCTGCATCGTTGTAGGCCCATGACTACCTTAGTATTGCCGCTCGCCAATATCCTCGCGCGCGGGAGTACAAGGTATAGCACTGCGTCTTGATGTTCATCTCCGAATGCATCACCTCCCAACCAGTAAACCGATGCGACTCTGTCCGCTTCTTACCCCATCATGTATGCCACCCTTCCAGGGATCGTGGCCGTTGCCAGCCGTTGCACTGCTGCAAGGCTGGCGCCAGACCAAGAAGCTTCCTCGGATTCGGATGCCTGTCATCCATCCATGGGATTTCCATCGAAGTACCTCCCGCACACGTTCCCGCCGACTCCGGATGTGCAATCTCCTCACAATTCCAGTCTCTCCTTTGCCGCATAAGTGACCCTGTTTTCCCATGAACATATAATATCAGGAGTACCAAAACCTATCTGGCTCGTAGCAGACACTGTTCCTCTGCCTTTTCTTCTATAATTATGGGGCTCGTCGAGACGGAAAGCTCTGTAGTCGCAACGAGCTTGCCACAAGCCTCTAAACCCCTTGGTGTAAGTGCTTGGCTGGTTTGATTCTTCGATATCACTCCTAGTTGCATCAGCTGCCAGTGGTCCTCCGACGACATAGAGAGCTCCGAGTCCGCGCTTGTCCTTGTTGCCGTATGACGTTGTAAGAGTATTCCATCCAGGTTTCGTGTCGTGATAATTTTTCTTCCACTTCTATGGATGACAGCGGTCTGCCAATCCCTCCAGCACCTTGGTCCTTTCGGTCCAGAATTCTCTGTGCTTCCAACTTCCCCCTTACTTATCCTCAAGATGTGCCGTATCAATGAAAAATTAGTCCCTCCGCACTCATCCAACCTGTCCACCATTCCCTCCTTAGTCCTCACGTGGCCGCAGCAGGTATCGCCATTCCCACGACCAGTCACGTGCACCCACGGCACCTGCAACCCCACCGCAAGAGCGCGGAAATCTCGCGAAAAAGATCCATGACAACCACCCTTCCTCCACTCCCTTCCCCGCCCCACCCCATTGTTTCACTCAAGACGCTTCCCAAACCCCTCAAACCATCTCTCCCTCCTTCTCTCTCGCATCCCCGCCCCCAGCCAAAGCCAACCACAT
>JAABUS010005676.1_pt1 | contig 16081 bp, 17 predicted proteins | sample 5560161 | NCBI WGS metagenome assembly JAABUS01 (sample SAMN10711885, study PRJNA513376) | rock metagenome | isolation source: Antarctica rocks | place: Antarctica: Victoria Land, Trio Nunatak nord | collected 2016-01-04
CCCGTTTCCACCAACCCTCAGCGCCGCCGTATCGAGCCGACAGCATGCCACTCCCAAGTGGCAACGCGTCCGCACGCCCGCACAACCATCACGCGAAAACCGCATGCTTCAAACATGGCCAGCCTCAAAGCCGTGAATTATGGCGGCTAGACACCAGGCCTATGTCGCATCGCATCATCGGTCGGCCCGCGAAATCGATGGTAATGGACGCGGTTGCTACCTGTCCAAGCCGCGCTTCTGCCATTTGAAGAAGTTGTAGTGTATAGCCGATGTCGCAGCCCGACAGATCCTGCTGGCTTCGAAGCAAGTCAGTGTGGAACAGCACGACATGATTGACTTGTTCGACTGTATGATACGCACCATTGCACGTGATCATGCTGCCGATAAGTTGCGAGAACATGCCGAACGCCAGAGCGTCGAGTAGGATCCATCGACTAGAGATACCGGGGAATGCGTCAATAAAAGCACGCCTATACAAAGATAAATCAGCATGCGGTATCGTCCGGCGTACGCCGGATTCGTTGGCGGCCACCATAATACTGGTGCCGAACACGCCCCTCGCAACCAACTCCCCGCTTCTCGCTTCCGTTGCCTTGAAGCGATAACTGGAGCCTTGGCTCGCGAGGTCAATATCCATGAGATCGTCGCACCGCATGGGGCGGCGCAGAATGGCACGCAAGCGCAGCCAGTTGCTTGACTTAGCCTGAAGGAAGCTTGGCTGGAGACACAGGACATACTTGATGGGAAGTAGGACGAGCATGGCCTGGACGGTCGGAGGTTGCGGGTCTGCAGAAACGCTTTGCAGACCCGCCCCGAGACTGGTGGACAGGTCGTGCCACTGCTGGATATCTCGTTTACCAAACGAATGACGAATGGCCCTGCTCAGGCAGTCAAGCCGCCGTCGACGACGATGCCTTGCCCCGTTATGTACGTTGCGCGTTCGCTGATGAGAAAGCGCACGCAGTCGGCGACTTCGGATGGCTGGCCCATGCGCCGCATCGGCACCATGGCTTTGAGGGATTTGCGTGCTGGCTCCGAAATGTCCCGCGTCATGTCGGTCTCAATCAGCCCTGGCAAGACTGCGTTCACGCGCACCCCAAATCGTGCGACCTCGTGCGCCAAGGTTCGGGTAAATCCCAGCATCGCTGCCTTTGTCGCCGCGTAGTTGGCCTGACCGGCATTGCCGCGGATCGCTGTGACTGACGACATCTGAATCACGCTGCCGCCGCCAGCGCCGATCATGGCCGGCAAAACTGCCTTGGTCATGTAAAACATGGCATTCATGTTGCTGTCGATGACCTCAGACCATGATTCATCGCTGTTCCTCGTCAGTGCGCCATCCCGAGTGATGCCCGCGTTATTGACGAGTGCGTGCGGCGGGCCGTGCTTCTCGATGGCTCGTTCGGCGAACCCAGCGACTGCTGCACGGTCAGTGCCATCGACCTGCTCACCGACGACGCAGCTCGACGCTGCACGCTCCAGGTCGGAGGCCTGCTCACGCGATGCTCGGTAGGTGAACAACACGCGGAACCCATCGGCTGACAGCGCTTCGACGATGCCGCGGCCGATTCCGCGTGAGCCACCAGTGACGAGGACCCACTTGTCTCGTGCTTCAGAGTTCATCAATTCCTCCATGCGCGCACGCGGCCTTCTGCGTAGCCCATTACCGCCTCGTAGCCCGGACCCGCGGTCCAGGCGCTCATGAAATGCGCGCCCTTGATGGGAAAGCCGTAGTGGAAAGAATGTGCGGACACATCCGTTCCGACCGCGGCGCCGTACCCTGCCCCAGCAGTGTTGTTGGTGAATCGCTCGTAGGTCCTTGGCGTCGCGAGCTCGAGGTAAACGATATGCGCAGCCAGGTCGGGCCTGGCTTTCGTCAACCGCGCAACCAGGGCATCGGTGGCTCGACGCTTCTTTTCTTTATAGGCACGGTACTGCGTGCGGTCATTTCGATGAGGCCAATGTGCTGCTGTGTCCAGGACGTTGCCGACAAGCACTCGGTTCCGCTCAGGGTCCAGAGCATGGTAGTTCGTCACTTCCATTGGCGACGCGGCCCAGTAAGCGTGTTCCTGTGCAGCCTCGTCCGTTGGAAGTTCGCGTGCTGCCATCCTCAGGCGGACGCATGCGTCATACCCCACCGCGGAAAACAGCATCGACTCGCTCGTCTCAAAGCCGAGTTCGGCCGGGGCTCGGTCCAGCACGATATACAGCGTCGTCGTCGAAAGCGACGGCCGCAAGCCGCTGAGGCGCTCCCGTGAAGGCGCCAGCGACGCCGCCTGGTCGAATAGATGTTCCATTGCGAAATGAGGCGAGGCGTTGATGACGACATCGGGGCTTTCATGCACAACCCCGTCCGACGTTTGGACGCCCGTCACTTCCTCTTGGACATTGGTCAGCACGCGTTGGACCGGCTTGCCGAGCAACACCTCGCCGCCGCCAGCCCGTATCAGCCGGACGAGAACGTCTGAAAGACGTTGTGAAGACCCAACGACGTAGGCAGTTCCCTGATAGATATTCGCAAACATAACGTGCAAGTAATAAAGGTAAGCAGAGGTTTCCGGGAACCCACCCACGTAGATCGTAGGAGCGCAGAGGATCTCCTTCAGCGCCGGGTCTATGATGTATTCACTAATCGCCGCGTCCACAGTCTTCCGTCGCAGATACTTGTGCGCATAACGCGTTGCCGTCAGGTCGGGCTCGAACTCACCCGTGATGATCTGAAACTGAAAGTAGCTGTTTCGGCCATGGACATCGAGATCCGCCATGAACCGGGCGATCCCGGCCGCTTCATGGGGAAACGCAGCCAGTAACGTCTTGTGGAACGTGTCCGGTGTCAGTGGCACCCTCAAGTTCTGGCGCTCATTGACCGCCATGAAGAGTTCGTCGTGATAGAGCAGGGTCAGTTCAGGTAATATTCCGAGCTCGATCAGGATGCGCCGCATATTGCCGCCGTCTCTCATACCGGTGAGCTTGTGCAAGCTGCAATCAAAGAGGGCGGCGGCTTTTGGACGGCGGAACTCGGTCGCGTAGCCCCCGGCGAGCGCGTGCTTATCGATCAGCAGTACGCGCTTGCCGGGGTGTTTTTTCTGATACAGCGCGGCAAAGGTGAGTGTCGTGAGGCCCGCGCCGACACAGATGACGTCCCACTTCATCACGCGGCCAGAAGAATGCCAAGCTTACGAAGCCATGCGTACAGTTCGCCGAAGCGTTCCTCGTTCACCCGCCGATTGTTTGGAGAGTTGCGAATTTCGGCGTGTGCCTGAACGTCGTCAGCGGCCACCGGATACTCGAATGAGAGGTGAGCGCCGATCTCGGCATTATAGGTGTATTGGTCGAAGAGGTTAGGAAGTTGCGAGCGAACTCGACTACGGATCTCGTCGAGCATCGGCGCTGGAGCAGTTTCGAAGAAGTCCTCGACGATCTTGCGGGCGAAGGCAATGTGGCGAACTTCGTCGTGGTGGTGAACGACGATGAGCTGCCGGGTCAACAGGTCGATAGTCTCGTCCTGCGCGATGTGTAGCGCGCCGGCCTCGGCCACCCACTCGATGATGAGGGTGTAGAGGATGCCGACTACCGGGTGCATCGTGGGCAGGGTGTCGAACAGCAGCCCGTACCCCTCAGGCGGCTGAAACAAGTCGAGCTTGGCCGACTTCATGAAACGCCTGAAGGCAAGCGTGTGGACGATCTCTTCCCGTGAGAAGATCATCAAATACTCATAAATATGCGGCGGAATACCGTCCCGATGCTTGTTAATATAGCCGACATACAGTGGCGGAAGGCGCTGTTCCAGCCAGATAAACATGGAGATGTCGCGGGCGAACTCCTTCCACAGCATTTCGTGCTTGTGCTCCGGGCTCAACTTATCCCAGTAGCTCATCCCGTAGAGCCACCCGTTCTTTTCGGACTTCGGACGTCGTGAGAGGTCGACGCCATTGCCCCAGGTGAACGAGGTCTCGAGGTCCATTACCTCCTTGTTCGAGACTTCAATCAGTCGACCGATTACCCGATCCGTGCTTGGGCGCGTCGGCATAAGCTGGGACTGCGCGGTCATGGCGTGGTGCCCTCCAGAACAGTTCGCGGCTGCAGCGCCGGACGTTGCTCGACCGTCGACCGAGCGGAATCCACGGCTGAGCAGACGAAGGAACAGAAGTCCTGCATCGTCTTGATGCTGCCGTCCAAGAAGGCGTTCTGGCTAACGTCTACGCGATACTGCTTCTTCACGGCGAGCTGGATTTCCACGTAGTCGAGGCTATCGAGCGCGATCTCGGCCAAGGTGGACTCCATCCCGATGTCGTCCTCTTCAACGTCTTTCATTTCCGTTATGACTCCCTTGAGGAAAAGTAGAACGCTGTTTGCGGGTGCCATTGTTAGAACTCCTGTTTCTGTGTGTTCGTCTTTGACTACACTCGTGGCGAGGTCATTGCCGGAGGCGGAGGAGGACTCAATACCAAGGCTCGTTAATCAGAACCTGTGCGCGCGTCGACCTTGATCGAGGAGGTCGACCTCTGTTGAGCGATGACCAGGATTGGACAGGTCGCGATTAAAGGAACTTGATATCAGTCGAACCTTTGAAGTAAAAGTCCAACCTCGCTGTGGAGCACGCGGCGGTCGTCGAGCCGAGCCTCCAAGTCGACCGTACCGATTATCCGATCGTTGTCCGCCATCCACTCACCGCGCTTATAGCGGTAGGTCAGATTAAACAGGCCCGGATAGGCGAGATTTTGCAGGGACAAGTGATCAAACCAAACGCACTGGCTCGTCTGTACAACGAACCGAGAGCGTTCCGCATTCCCTTGGGGACCCTCGCGCTCAGCTATGGCCATTGAAATCAAGTCCGACACATGCTGCTCGACAAATTCACTGAATATGAGGGCGTCGATAAATATCCATGCCGAGGTGATTCGGTTGAAGCTGCCCTGAAAGTACTCCCATCGCTGCAGCAAGTCCTTCTGATCGATCGCGATCGATTCGCCCACTAACGGAGCGTCCGGCGGCAGTCCGTTACTGAGTACGCCTTGGAAATACGTTGTCTTCCTATCCTGCTCCACGACAGCGTAGTTTGCCTTGCTGCCAGCGGAGCTTACATCGATCATGACGTCACGCGACTGCGGAACGGGTTGACGGAAGGACGATTTCAGGCGCACCCAAGGCTTCGTCGGTAGATCTGAGTTAACCTTATTGCAAGGTCGAGACTGCAGGATCTCGGCGGAGAGAGCCTCCGTCATCGCCTGCTTGACTGGCAGGAGCACGAGCATGCCGTGAGCGACCAGGCCCGCGCCGGACAGATTAGTGGCAGCCTCCGGATCGAAGTGGATCGGGTTGTAATCTCCGGAAAAGTTTGCCCACTTCTCCACAACGTCAGTATCGAATGAAACGAGCATCACACTTTTACTTTCTCAAAGACGAGCGCGGCATTGGCACCGCCGAAGCCGAAGCTGAGATTCATCACCGTTTGCAGCCCCTCCACATGGCGATGCTCGTTCGGAACGTAATCGAGATCGCATGTCGGGTCGGCGTCGCGGTAGTTTATCGTTGCCGGTACAATGCCAGTCTCGAGAGCCTTGAGGCAGAATATAGCCTCGAGTGAGCCGGCTGCCCCGATCAGGTGACCGGTATACGACTTAGTGCTGGAAACCGGCACTTGGTACGCATGGTCGCCGAATACTTCCTTGATCGAGGCCGTTTCATTAGCATCGTTCAGCGGGGTCGACGTGCCGTGGGCGTTAATATAGCCGATCTCTTCGCAGCTCCGGGCTGCCTGGTCACAGGCGCGCCGGATGCTTTGAATACGAGCACGCATGTCGGCTGCCGGGGCCGTCATGTCAAACGCATCCGAGTAGTTGCCGTATCCGGTGACTTCCCCAAGTATCCGCGCGCCACGTGCCTGGGCATGTTCCATGTCTTCGAGACATAGCATCGCGGCACCTTCGCTCAGTACGAAGCCGTTTCGATGAAGGGAGAACGGACAGCACGCCTTCGTCGGATCCTCGGTTTCCTTGGCAAGCGCTTGCGTCACGTCGATGAGCCAGACGTTGAAGATATGCTTAAGCGACTCACTGCCGCCGGCCAGCATCACCTTTGCCCGACCGGACCGGATGATCTCGGCGGCATCGCCGATGGCAATTGACCCAGTTGCACATGCCGCGATCGGGGTATTCTGATAGCCGCGCATGTTCCAGTTCATGGAAGTGGCAGCAGTCGCGACGTTGTTCATCGACATCAGTGTGCCGAACGACGTCGCGAACCCGGTGGAGAAATAATCCTGGTAGTTCAAGTTAATCCGATCAACTCCGCCCCAACCGGTCCCAACTATTACACCTCTGTCGAGTGGAGATACAAATTGATCCAACTCAAAGTTCTCTCCAAATGCCATGGTGAGAGCTTCTCTTGATGCCACCAGAGCATACTTTGCAAACTCTGGAAGCATTTTCAGAATAGACTTAGAGAAACCAACATAGATTGTTTTGTCTTCATCCATCATGCCAAAAAACCTGGCACCAATCGTCCGATCTTCATAATGCCGGGTACAGTAACCGAAACGACGCTCCATAATGGCGGCCCAGATTTGCTCGCTGGTGTTTCCGAGCGAGCACAGGGCGCCATATCCCGTTACAGCAACACGTCGATTGCGGGTTTCATAAGACATATAATCCAACCCAGCTCGGTAATACCGCGCATACAAGTAGTGAAGAAAACACCGCTGCTAACTAGAACGTTTTCTTAGAAACTGTTTTAGTACGAAAATAAGATTATTGCAAGCCAAAACTTGGGGAAATTTATGACATATATGTTTTATTCGTTATGTAGAGTTTGCAGCTTACAAGCATAGAATTAATTTTTATACATGTTTGTTCTCGAATATGTGTGCCTGAGATAAGGTCCATTGTATGTTTAATTGATACCGGCAAGCGATAGTCTGAACAGTACGGCGCGGGCCGATTAGGATCATCTATCCAATCTGGCGTCTGGTCAGCCGGCAACAGCGCTTGTTACATTCCAGTTTCGAGGATGTTCCGCTCCAACATGTTGTCACGCGCCTGCTGGCACTCGGACGACAGGAGCTGATTTCAGCGTCACGCCAATGAGCGCTCGTCGGATGAGAGACGGAGCGTCTTCGCCGTTTGGGTCCTGACGAGAGGATCCGCGTCGAGTGATACTCTGATTGATCCTATTCGATCCGTGATCAGTGCTCTGGAACCGCTGCCTGGTCTACGTAGCAAGGCTTGGAGAAGGGCACGAGAACCACGATAACCAGGAACGATGCTCCTAGCATCAGGAAAGCGTCAGAAAAACTCAGCACTTGCGCTTCGCGATAGATCAGCTGCCCAAGCTGCTTCATGGATTGCATATGCGCCAGCGTAGGATTGCCAGTCCTTGCTTCCATCAAAGCGGACAGGCGTGCAGCGACCTGACCGACATTCGCGGTCTCGGACAAGCGCAGGAAATGGAGGTTGGTGCGGTCGTTTAGGATAGTGCCGCAGAGCGCGATGCCAATCGCTCCGCCAAGATTCCGCATGAGATTGTACAGCCCGGATCCGACGCGCAGCTCCTCCGGCGTTAATGACCCGAGAGCAAACCCGTTGGCCGGGACGATGCAGAACATCAGGGCGAACCCTCGCACTGCCTGAGGCAGCAGCAGTTGGCGCCATCCCCAGTCGTGCGTGATCGGGGTGAGCATCCAGATGCCGATCGCGAAGAGTGCGTAGCCGAAGGCAAGAACCCATCGGAGATCGAATCGTCGTGCGAAGGCCGCGGCGATCGGCACCGAGATGATTTGAGAAAAGCCGGTGGTGCAGATCGCCAAGCCAATCTGCCAGCTCGAGAGATGCCGCACGGTGCCGAGAAAAACCGGGATGAGATAAACGCTGCCGAACATCCCCATGCCCAGCACGAACGAGGCGACGCAGCCGAAGGTGAAGTTCCGGCTTCGCAGCACGTTCAGGCTCAAGATCGGGCTTGCGGCGACAAGGCTACGCCAGACCAGCAGCAGCCCGGAGACACCAGCGAGGATCGCCATCCTCTGCATGAACGCGTCTTCGAACCAGTTGTAGCGCGGCCCCTCCTCGAGCACGTATTCCAAGCTGCCGAGACTTAAGGCGATCAGGGCGATGCCAGGGAGGTCGGCGCGCCGCAGTTCGCTCCACTGCGCGCGATCGAAGCGGATCAGCGTCGGGACCAACGCCACGATCAATCCACCTGGGACGACGTTGATGTAGAAGAGCCACTGCCAGCTCCATTGCTCCGTCACCCAGCCGCCCATCGTTGGGCCAAGTGTGGGGGCTAGGGTCGCGATCATGCCGATTAAGGCCGCGGCCGACGCGCGCTGTCGGCCCTGGAACAACAGGAATGCCGTCGTAAACACGGTCGGGATCATTGCGCCGCCGAGAAAGCCTTGCAGCGCACGGAAGGCGATCATACTCTCGATGTTCGAAGCCGAGCCGCACAGCACGCTCGTGAGCGTGAATCCAGCAGCCGATGCGGTGAACAGCCAGCGCGTCGACATCACCCGGCTAAGCCATCCGGCTAGCGGGATCATGACAATCTCGCCGATCAGGTAGCTAGTCTGCACCCAGGCTGCTTCATCGGCACTTGCCGAGAGGCCGCCGCCGATCTGCTGCAACGAACTCGCGACGATTTGGATGTCAAGCAGCGCCATAAACATGCCGAGCACCAGCACCGCGAAGCCGAGCCGCTCGGACGATCTCATCGCATGGCTTTCTTGTCGCTCATGACCCGGGGCTCTGCCTGCGGGTCTAACTTCGAGAGCACGTGGACAGGAGCGGGCGCGTCCCGGTTGTCCGACGCGTGATCGCGCGTGTCGACGCTGGCGACGACGGACAGGCCTGGACGCAAGGCACCGAGTTCGGCGGCCACGCCGTCGAGGTCGATCCGGACTGGGACGCGCTGCACGATCTTGGTGAAATTGCCCGTCGCGTTTTCCGGCGGCAGCAGCGCGAACTCGGCGCCCGTGGCTGGTGCCAGCCCGGCGACGCGGCCACGGAGTTCCATGCCATCAAGTGCGTCGGCCCAAACCCGTACCGGCTGTCCCGTCCGGATGTCAGCCAACTGGTTCTCCTTGAAATTTGCCTCCACCCAAAGCCCAGCGGCCGGCACGATCGACAGGAACACCGCGCCGGCCGTCGCGTAGCCGCCGAGCCGGGTCGTCCGGTTCCCCACCACGCCGGACACCGGGCTCCGCACGGCGCAGTAGGAGAGGTTCAACCGGGCGCTATCCTGGGCCGCCACGGCTTGGGCCGCTTGCGCCTCGGCTTGGTTCAGTTGCGCTGCGAGCACATCAAGTTGCCGCCGGGCCGCCTCAAGCGCTGCGGCCGCCTTGGCGACCTGGGAATCGGCGCGGGCTTGGTCCGACGTCGCCTGCTGCGAGCGCTGCACGGAAGCCCATTGGCCCGACGCCAGGCTCGCATATCGGGTGGCATCGGCGCGGGCGCGCAACGCTTCCGCAGTTGTGGCGCTCAGTTCGGCGCGGGCCTGCTCGATGACCGCGTCCTGCAAACGAATCTGCGTCCGAACGACAGCCGTTGCAGCTTCGGCCTGTGCGCCAGCGGCCGTTGCCTTGGCGAGCGCGATGGCGAGGTCGCGGTCGTCGAGTTGAACGAGGAGGTCGCCTTCCGCGACCCGCTGATTGTCCGTCACCAAGACCCGTGCGATGAGCGCGGTGACCCGCGGCGCGATCTGCACCATGTCGGCCTTGACGTAGGCGTCGTCCGTGCTCTCACCGATGCGCTGCGCCTGCCAGACATGCCAGCCATAGGCGCCCCCGCCGGCGAGGACGACCGCCACGGCCAAGAAAGGGAGCTTACGCATGGCTTGTCGACGGCGGCAGTTGCCCGCTTACGTCGCTCCGCTTGGTTTCGGCGAACGGGGTGGCACCCTCACCGCCACCGATGGGGGCGAGACCCCGCGCGCCGTCGATGCCAGCGCATGGCGTTCGGCCGGACAGGATAGCGGACGACACCGACGATCCCGACATCAAGCTTTGCGTTGCAAGGGACTTGCCAGTGCTCAACGGACTGGATCGAGCTTGGCCTGTTCAGGCAAGTCGGCTCGCGCCCGCACCGTGGCACGGGCAGCTGCAAGGATGCCAAGGGACGTCGTGCGATCCTGCACGGCGCGGGACAGCGCGAGGGCACCGGCCATTTCGGCGATCATCGAATAGGCCAGAACCCGCCGGTTTTCCGCCGGCAACAAGGGCTCGAGTAAATCCAGTAGCAAGGTCAATCCATGTTCGAAAACACGGCGCACTTCCAAGCCCTGCCTTGCGAGTTCCGGGCTCAAGGCGGCAATGGGGCAGCCGATCTCGGGCCGGTCCCGGTGAACTTCAGAGAGGTAAAGATCGATGTAATCGCCGAGCGCTACCTCGGGTGGTTTGCCGGCAGTGATGCGTCGGAACTTGGCCGCGCCTTGGGCAAACATTTGCTCGAGCGCCGCCGCTACCAGCGCGTCCTTCGAGCTAAAATGCCCGTAGAAGCCGCCATGGGTGAGGCCGGCCCGCTTCATCACGTCCACAACGCCGACGGAGGTCGGCCCACGCGAGCGCATCTCGGCGGCGGCCACCCGCAAAACGTGATGTCGCGTCGTAGTCGCTCGGCTCATTTTGTCTCGCATCGACTGCCTTGACCGTAATCATATGATGGTCATCATATGTCGCTTGACGGTCCTGCTGCAAGTGCGAGACTGCCAGCAAGTGCGAGACTGCCAGCGTTTCGGGAGAGGATGCGTGATGGTTGGAGCCTTGACGAGCATTACGATCCTCATGGCCATCGCTGCCCTACACGCTTACTGGGCAAGCGGCGGATTGGTCGGCAAAGGGATCGCTATACCGGAACGGGATGGCAAGCCGGTCCTGACACCAGGTGCGGCGATCACCTACGCAGTGGCCGCCTGCCTCGCCTTGGCCGCACTGATTATCGCGATGAGGGTGGGGTTCATGCCGTCCTGGGCAGCTGGACCTGTGCTCCATGTTGCCACCTGGGCCCTTGTGGCCGTGTTCGCGCTGCGCGCCGTCGGCGATTTCCGGTATGTCGGGTTCTTCAAGCGCGTTCGGGGTACAAGGTTCTCTCGCCTCGACACGATGATCTACTCGCCGTTGTGCTGCCTACTCGCGATCCTGATCGCCGATGCGGCTCGGATGTGAGCCGTGTGGCCGCTCCGATGCGTCACTTCCTGGACTTTGAACGCTCTGTCTGTCAATCGGCATTGAAAGGGGGCTCATCCGCTCACCGACTACATACCGCTCTCAGGCGACCGCGTCTTTGCCGACGCCGCCGCCGTGGTGGACGGGCTGTGGGGCGGTTCCACGGGCGTTCGATGGTGGTGCTGGGAACGGAGCACGGGACGGATACGGAGAGCCACGTCGCCCATAATTTCGGCATGGCGCGCCCCGAGGGCTACCGCAAGGCGCCGCGCCTGATCGAGATGACCGGGCGGTTCGGGCTGCCGCTGCTGACGTTTGTGCACACTGCCGGCGCCTTTCCAGGCATCGACGCCGAGGGGCGCGGCCAGACGGAGGCGATTGCGCGGCCGATCGAGGCCTACCTGAAGGCGCCGGTGCCGATCATTGCCACGATCATCGGCGAGGAAAGCTCGGGCGGCGCCATCGCACTGGCGGCCAGGAACCAGGTGCTGACGCTGATGCTGGAACATTCGATCTACTCAGTGATCTCGCCGGAGGGCTGTGCCAGTATCCTATGACAGGACGCGGCGCAGGCGGCGGTCGCGGCCGAGAGCCTGCGGCTGACGGCGCAGGATCTGCATCAGTTCGGTATCGTGGACCTGGTAGTGCCGGAGCCGCTGGGCGGCGCGTAGCGTATACCGGCTCTCGCGATAGCGACGCTGAGCGACGCCATCAAGGTGTCGCTGGAACTATTGCTCGGCCTCGACCCAGTCGTGCTGAAGTAGGGTAGGCACGACAAGTATCTTACCAAGGGGCGTGAGGCGTTCTAATCATCAGCGGGTTGCGCCGGCAAGCCCGGCTCGAGAGGCGGTCCAGTCTTGGTGAGCATCGAGACCGCGCTGGAGGGTTTGTGACGGTCGACTTCGTGCTCTTCGAGCGCCGGGTTCGCCATGATCTCCGGGACCGTGCTGTTACTCTGGGGACCGCCGAGGTCCTCGGGGAGACAGCGTCATCCCAGGGCTATCGCATATGACCCTTGAGGGCGAGGGTTGCTGGCGGAGCCGTGGCTGGCCTTTAAACGCGGAGTTCAGCGTTGAGGCCCTGCCATGGAAGAGTTTGTCGCCTGCTTTGCCGAGATTGTTGACCCCCGGCAGGACAACGCCCGCCATGACCTGCATGAACTGTTGCTGATCGCGCTGTGCACCATGCTGACCGGCGGCCAGGATTGCTCGGACATGGCGCTGTTTGGCGAGATCAAGGCGCCGTTCTTGCGGAAGTTCCTGCGCTTGCGGTACGGCATTCCGAGCCACGACACCTTCAGCCGGGTGTTCCGGCTGCTTGACCCGGGGCCGTTCGAGGCCTGCTTCACGCGCTTCATGCAACGCTTTGCCGAGGCTTTGCAGGGCGTGGTGGCCATCGACGGCAAGACGCTGCGGCGCTCCTTCGACCGGGCTGCGGGCAAGTCGCCGCTGCACATGCTGCATGCCTGGTCGGCGGAGCAGCGGCTGTTGCTGGGTCAGCTTGCGGTCGATGGCAAGTCCAACGAGATCACGGCGGTGCCGAAGCTGCTGGACCTGCTGTCGCTCAAAGGCTGCATCGTGACCGCCGACGCGCTCAACTGCCAGCGCACGATCGCGGCCAAGGTGATCGAGCAAGGCGGCGACTATGTCCTGGCGCTGAAAGGAAATCAGGGCACCTTGCATGACGACGTACGACGCTTCCTTGACGACTCCACGCGTCCGGCCGAGGCCTCGCACACCACGGTGGACGGCGAGCATGGCCGTATTGAAACCCGCACCAGCCTGGTTTCAAGCGACATCGGCTGGCTGCAAGAGCAGCACGCCTGGCCCGGCCTGACCGCCATCGGCCGCGTAGTCCGCACCCGCGAGACCAGCACCCAGACCAGCACCGAAACCGCTTACTACCTGCTCAGCACCACATTGCCTGCCGCCCGGTTTGGCGACGTCGCCCGCGCGCACTGGGGTGTGGAGAACGGCCTGCATTGGGTGCTCGACGTGACCATGAACGAAGACCAGGCCCGCAGCCACAAAGATCATGGACCCCAGAACATGGCCCTGCTGCGACGTCTCGCCCTCAACCTTGCAAAGCTCGAGGGATCAAAAGAGTCCATGAAGGGCAAGCTCTATCGCGCCGCTCTAAGCGACACCTTCCTGACACGCCTTCTCGCCCAATTCAGCAAAACCCAAATGCGATAGCCCTGGCGTCATCCCGATCGGGGTTGACAAGACAATCGCACATTGCATCGGTCACACGACCGACGTGCGCTCGGCTCTCCGAATGTCCTCGACAAGCTTGCTGAGGACCGCTCCACCCATTCGGCTTGGATCGCCCCCGATCTCGACGAAATCCCGGTAGCCCCATCCCATCAAAGCGCGGATAGTGTCGATCCATCGCACGGGTTCGGCAATCTGGCGGACGAGCAGCGAGGCAACCTCTCCGGGACCATACGGTCGCGCCGTCGCGTTCGAAATAACTGGAATGCCCGGGTCCGTGAACCTGAAGCCATGGAGGAATTCAGCGAACTCCTCCTGCACCCTACGCATGTAGCGGGAGTGGAACGGCGCACTGACGTTCAGCATAATGCACCGAATCCGACGCTCGGACAGCAGCGTGCTTGCCTTCTGCAGCAGATCGGTCGGACCGGCGATGACGATTTGTGTTGGGGAGTTATAGTTGGCACTGTCGATTCCGTTAAGACCATTGCTTTTTAACAATGTTTCGAGTACGTCAGCCGGGCAATTGATGACGGCTGCCATACCGCCGCCTCCGGCGGCCCCCATCAGGGCGCCGCGCTTCTGGACCAACCGTAAGCCGGTTTCGAAGTCGAAGCATTCGGCAGCCAACAAGGCTGAGTATTCACCCAGGCTGTGCCCGATCAATGCGGCGGCTTCATGGCCTAAGTCTCGCCAGCGATAATACGCCAGGGCATTAACGACATAGATTGCAGGTTGCGTATATTGAGTCAGGCTCAATAGATTGTCCGGGTCGCTCAAACACAGTTCAGTGATCGAATAGCCCAGGATTTTCGAAGCTCTCTCAGCCACATCCTGAGAGGTGTGCCAGAAATCGGATCCCATGCCTTTGAACTGCGTGCCCTGCCCGGGAAACATTGCAACAGTCATTTTTCCCACCTGACTTGAATGGATATGGTAGTTCAGGAAAGCGACCCGGCCGTAGAGCGCGACGTCACCATTCGGGATTATCCAGCGCCAAGATCAGACCTGGATGCGTCAAAGTCCCTTCGTTCCCGCTTACAATGCAGCAACCCGTTCGTTACGGACGCGATTGCCATTACCGCCGATGCGGTAATCTGAAATGCTCCGCGCCCGCTCAATGGGAGAATTCTGCAGGCGCAATTGCGCTCGAACGATTGCAGTTTCGGCACCCGCTTCCGCGCGCGAAGCGGACGCTTTCGCGAGCGAGATCAAGAAATCGCGGTTGTCCAGTCGAACCAGCAGATCGCTCCACGCGCTGGTTGCCGGTCACAGAAATTCGCGCGATCGGCGCGGTGCAATCTGCACAGCATCGGCCTTGATGTAGGCATTACCACTACTTTCGATGAAGCGCCCGGCCTGCCAGGTATGCCATCTATAAATAGCGCCACAGGCTGTAACAATCATGGCAGCCGCGAGGGGGAGCCTACGCATTCGCCGCTCCCATCTTCTGGCCCGTTGGCACGGCTAAATCATTAACTGTCGATGATAATTAGGGTGGATGTGGCTGACGCCAGCAGCCGGCCCTTCGCATCGCTGAGCTTGCCTTCGGCGAATGCAGCCCGGCGCCCTTGCGACAGCACGGTGCCTATAGCTGAGACGCACCCGGTCTCGGCAGTAATGGGCTTGTGAAAGGCTACCTTCAATTCAAGCGTGGTGTAACTCTGGCCCGGCTTGAGCGTCGAGTGAACGGCGCATGCCATCGCGCTATCGAGCAATGTGGCCGTGTAGCCGCCATGCACCTGGCCGAACGGGTTGTAAACGCCCAAGTCTGGCGTACCCGCGAACAAGACTTGGCCCTCATCAGCGCTGACCGCCGCAAACCCGAGCGTCCGGTTGATGCCGTTATAAGGAATACGACCCTCGAGCACAGCGCGCAGCACCTCGAGCCCCGACATCGTGCTCAGTTTTGTAAGTGGACTGTCACTGCTCAACGGAGTAACTCCTGGCTGTCAATGCAAGCAAGCCGGCACGTGTGGGCACGGCGTGATGGGCAGCTGCAAGGATATTTTTGGATGCCGCGCGGTCCGGGACAGTGCAACGGCACCGGACATCTCTGTGATGATCAAGTAGGCGAGCGCGCGCCAGCTTGTAGGTGTACCAACTGGGACACTGCCTGCTGACAACAGAGGTTCGAACAGTTCTTGCAATGTGCCCAAGTCTTGGTTGAACACATAGTGAGCCTTCGAGCCTTGTCACGCGAGTTCCGGGCTTAGGGCCGCGATGGGACACCCGATCTCCCCGTTGGTCCCGATGTGCCTCAGAAAAGTAAGTATCGAAGTAATCGCCCGATGCAACCTTGGCTGGCTTACCGTACGTAACGCGCCACACTTTAGCCTCGCCTTGCGCGAATGTTTGCTCAAGCGACGCCGCAACCAGCGCGTCTTTCAAGCTGAAATGCGTGTAGAAACCACCATAAGTAAGCCTAGCACGCTGCATAACGTCGGTAAGGCCTACTGCTGTCAGCCCGCGCGAGCGCATTTCCGAAGCGGCAACCCGCAATACCCGCTTCCGCGTCTCCGTTTTCCTGCTCGTTTCCTCACGCATAATAGATCCTGCACATACAAAATATGATAACCATCATATCGTCTGGCAGCTCAGTGGCAAGCTTTGAATCAGGGTGCTGTTGAGCTTGACTTTGGCCATTTCAGGCTGGGTAGCAGGCGGCTTCGGTGAGGCTGTCGAGGAGTCCGCGTGGGATTGTTGCCATGTT
>JAABUS010002728.1_pt1 | contig 16080 bp, 12 predicted proteins | sample 5560161 | NCBI WGS metagenome assembly JAABUS01 (sample SAMN10711885, study PRJNA513376) | rock metagenome | isolation source: Antarctica rocks | place: Antarctica: Victoria Land, Trio Nunatak nord | collected 2016-01-04
GTGGTCTTGCCGTGGTCTACGTGACCAATGGTGCCGACGTTTAGGTGTGGCTTGTTCCTCTCGAACTTCCCTCTGCTCATCTTTCTACCTCCTACCTTTCTCTATCTACCGTTCGGCTATCTCGGCCGCGATGCTCTTCGGCACCTCGGCGTAGTGATCAAACTGCATGGTGAACGTCGCGCGGCCCTGGGTCTTGGAGCGCACGGTGGTCGCGTACCCGAACATCTCGGAGAGCGGCACCATCGCCCGGATGACCTGCCCGCTGCCGCGGGAGTCCATGCCCTGGATCTGCCCACGCCTCGCGCTCAAATCGCCCATCACATCGCCCATGAACTCCTCGGGCATGACGACCTCGACGTTCATCATAGGCTCCAGCAAGACCGGGTTGGCCCGCTTCAAAGCCTCCTGTATCGCCATGGAACCGGCGATGTGGAACGCCATCTCAGAGGAGTCAACCTCGTGGAAAGAACCATCCACCAACTCGACCTTGATGTCCACGACCGGGAACCCGGCCACGACGCCTGAGTCGAGCGCCTCCTTGATGCCCTTGTCCACGCTCGAGATGTACTCCCTGGGGATGGCGCCGCCGACGATCTTGTTCTCAAACTCGTAGATCTCGGCGTCAGGGTCTTCCCGATGCTCGACGTTGATGACCGCATGACCGTACTGGCCGCGACCGCCCGTCTGCCGCACGAAGCGACCCTCGATGCTTTCGACCCTCTTGCGGATCGTCTCCCGGTACGCCACCTGCGGCTTGCCGATGTTGGCGTCAACCCGGAACTCGCGCAGAAGCCTGTCGAGGATGATCTCCAGGTGCAACTCGCCCATACCGCTGATGATCGTCTGCCCGGTCTCCTCATCGCTACGCACGGTGAAGGTCGGGTCTTCTTCAGCCAGCCTCTGAAGAGCCGCACTCAGCTTCTCCTGGTCGGCCTTCGTCTTCGGCTCGATGGCCTGCGAGATGACCGGCTCCGGGAAGATCATCTCCTCAAGCACTATCTGCTCCGGATCATCCGCCGCGATGAGCGTGTCTCCGGTGCCGGTATTCGATAGCCCAATAGCCGCCACCAACTCGCCCGCATAAACTTCATCGCGCTGCTCTCGCGAATTGGCGTGAAGCTGCAACAGCCGTCCGACGCGCTCGCGCCGCCCTTTAGTAGTGTTCATTATGTACGAACCGGCCTTGAGCGTACCAGAATACACCCGCATATACGTCAGTTTCCCGACGTGCGGGTCGGACTGCACCTTGAAGGCGAGCGCAGCCAGCGGGCCGTCTTCGTCGGCCTCGCGGGTGACCTTTTCGCCCTCCATGTTGACGCCGTGGATGGGCGGAACCTCGAGCGGGCTCGGCAGATAGTCGATCACGCCGTCGAGCAGCGGCTGCACGCCCTTGTTCTTGAACGCGGAACCGCAGAAAACGGGCGTCATCTGCGTCGTCAGGGTCGCCTGGCGGATGGCATTGCGGATTTGGTCCGGCTCCATCTCCTCGCCCTCCAGATACATCGCCATCAGTTCATCGTCCTGATCGGCGACCGCTTCGAGAAGCTTCTCCCTGTACTCGTCGGCCCGAGCCTGCATATCCTCGGGGATGTCCGTGATCTCCCACGTCGCCCCGAGGTCATCCGTATAGACAATGGCCTTCATCTCAACGAGATCCACGATCCCCTGAAACTCCGACTCCGCGCCTATCGGCAACTGCACCGGCACCGCGTTGGCCCCGAGCCGGTCGTGCATCGTCTCGACCGCCTTGTAGAAATCCGCCCCGATGCGATCCATCTTGTTTACTAACGCGATCCTGGGCACATGGTACTTGTCAGCCTGACGCCACACGGTCTCGGACTGCGGCTCCACACCAGCAACCGAGTCGAACAGCGCGATCGAACCGTCCAGCACCCGCAGGCTGCGCTCCACCTCAACCGTGAAGTCCACGTGTCCGGGCGTGTCTATAATGTTGATGCGATGCTGTTCGGGTATGCGGCTATGAACGCCCTCCCGTTCGTTGCTCTTGCCGTTCTTGGTGGAGCCTTCTATGCCGCCCCAGAAAACGGTGGTCGCGGCGGAGGTGATGGTGATGCCGCGCTCGCGCTCCTGGCTCATCCAGTCCATCACGGCGTTGCCGTCGTGGACCTCACCCAGTTTGTGGGTGAGGCCGGTATAGAGCAGGATGCGCTCCGTGGTCGTCGTCTTTCCGGCATCGATGTGGGCCATGATGCCGATGTTTCTTACCCGCCTCAGCGGTGTCTTTTTGGATACCTGTACAGCCATCTCCTACCTCGTCACCACCTGTAGTGTGCGAACGCCCGGTTGGCCTCTGCCATCCGGTGGGTGTCTTCTTTGCGCTTCACGCTCGACCCCGTGTTGTCCTTGGCGTCGAGCAACTCGCCGGCCAGCCGTCGGCCCATCGTCTTCTCGCGGCGCGCCCTGGCGAAACCGATCAACCATCGGAGGGCCAGGGTGTTGGCCCGGCGTGGGATCACCTCGACCGGCACCTGATAGGTCGCGCCACCAACCCGGCGGCTGCGGACTTCGAGGCGCGGCTTCACGTTGTCCAGCGCGTTGTTCAGAACGGTAACCGGGCTCGCCCCGGTGCGCTCCTCCACGTAGGAAAGCGCGTCGTAGACGATCTTCTCGGCGACGCTCTTCTTGCCGTCGAGCATGATCTTGTTGATCACCTGCTGCACGAGCACGCTCCCGTAGACGGAGTCCGGCTCTATCTTCTTCTTCGGTGGCGCGGCTCGGCGCGGCATCTCTCCCGTTACCTCCTAAAACTCTTCTATGACTTCTTCGTTCCGTACTTGGAACGGCCCTGCTTGCGGTGGTTGACGCCCAACGTATCGAGCGTACCACGGACCACCTTGTAACGGACGCCAGGCAGGTCCTTCACCCGGCCGCCACGCACCAGCACCACGGAGTGCTCCTGCAGGTTGTGCCCCTCACCAGGGACGTATGCAGTGATCTCGTGGCCGTTCACCAGCCTGACCCTCGCTATCTTGCGAAGCGCCGAGTTCGGCTTCTTCGGGGTCGTGGTGGAGACACGGGTACACACACCACGACGCTGCGGCGAGCCCTGAAGGGCCGGCGTCGCCGACTTCTCTTTCCTCAGACTACGCTCTTTGCGCACGAGTTGGTTGGTCGTGGGCATGCCCGCGCCTCTCTCTCTACAATACGAAGGGGTTTACAAGATCACGCGCCGCGGCACGAATTCTCTGTTACCCATTGGTAACGATTCGTAACCGCAGCGCGATATTTTAGGCTCAGGAAGCCGCTATGTCAAGCTCGTCAGTCTCCTGGGCGTTGTATCCCTCGACTTTCACGGAGAGCCGCCTGTACTGCGGCAGGCCCGTGGCGGCCGGGATCAGCTTGCCGATGATAACGTTCTCCTTCAGTCCAGCGAGGTTGTCCACCTTGCCCTCGATGGCCGCGTCTGTGAGGACGCGGGCGGTCTCCTGGAAGGAGGCGGCGGAGAGGAAGCTTTCGGTGGCGAGCGAGGCCTTGGTTATGCCCATGAGGATGGTGTGGTAGGTGGCTGGTGCGCCGCCCTCCTCCTCGATGCGCTCGTTCTCGGCCCGCACGGTGAACTTGTCAGCTATCTGCTCGGGGATCAGGGTGGTGTCACCCGGATCGTCGATAACCACCTTGCGGAGCATCTGCCTGACTATGACCTCGATGTGCTTGTCGTGGATATCCACGCCCTGGGCCCGGTAGACCTTCTGAACCTCAGCGACCAGGTAACGCTCGGTCGCCGTGGTGCCGCGGTCGTAGCGCAGGTCGTTCTCGAGCACCTGATGCGGGTAGATGGACCCGTCGGTGATCGGGGTGTTCGCCGTCACCTCAGCGCCCTCTACGAACTCGGGCTTCAGGAGCTGACGCTCGACAGTGTAGGATTTCTCCTCACCATCTGAGGATGTCAACACGACCTTGATCATACGGTCTGACTCGGTCTCTTCCAGGCTCACCACGCCATCTATATCAGCGATGGTCGCCTCCGCCTTCGGGTGCCTGGCTTCGAAAAGCTCGACCACCCTCGGCAGACCGGCTGTGATGTCCTCGCCTGCGATACCACCCGTGTGGAAAGTACGCATGGTGAGCTGGGTTCCCGGCTCACCGATGGACTGGGCAGCGATGATGCCGACTGCCTCGCCCACATCAACTGGACGATAGGTCGAGAGCGCGCGCCCATAGCACGTCTGGCAGACGCCGTGGGCATTTTCGCACTTGGCCGGTGTCCTCACCGAGACCATCGTCTCCCTCGGCAGCTCCTCACGCCAGCCGTGCATGACCTTCGGCGTGATGTCGGTGCCGCGGGCGGCCACGACCTCCCCGGTCTCCGGGTTGACGAGGTCGCGCGCAAGGAAGCGGGCCGCGATGGAATCGTTGGCGTCGCCCCTGCCTCCGTCGAGGTACAGAGGAATGTCCACGTACCCCTCGGAGCCGCAGTCCTCGCTGTTGACTACCACGTCCTGCGACACGTCAACGAGGCGGCGGGTCAGGTAGCCAGAGTCCGCAGTACGAAGCGCGGTATCGGCCTGGCCCTTCCTGGCGCCGTGGGTCGAGGTGAAGTATTCGAGCACCGAGAGACCCTCCATGAAGTTACTCTTCACGGGCTCGTCGATGATCTCACCCTTCGTGTTGGTCATAAGGCCGCGCATGCCTGCGAGCTGGGTGAAGTTGTTGTAGTTACCCCTGGCGCCAGAGTCCGCCATCATGGTGATGGGGTTCAGCTCCCAGAGGTTGTCCTTCATAGCCTGCTCGACCTCGTTCTTGGCCTGGGTCCACAGGCCGATGACCCGCTCCAGCCGCTCGTCGTCCGAGATGAAGCCCTGGTCCCACTGGTCTTCGATCTCGTCGACCTCGCCCTGGTAGCGCTCCAGAATTTCTTCCTTCTGCTCGGGCACGACTATGTCGTTCTTGCCAACGGAGATGCCGGCCCGCGTCGCCGTGTGGAAGCCTATCTTCTTGAGCGTATCGAGAAGCTGGCTCACCAGCTCGGTCGGGTACGCGTTGACGTACTCGGAGACGAGGCTCTTGATCTCACCCTTCTTGAGCAGGTGGTTGATGTAGTTGTAGCTCGACGGGTCATACGAATCGCCGAGGTACTCCCTCAACGTCTGCTCCACGTTCTCGTTGAAGATGACGCGCCCGAGCGTTGTCACCATCCGCTCACCGTTTCGGCGGCTGATGACCTTGTCGTGGATCTTGAGCGACCCTTCCTTGTACGCGGCCTCGGCCTCGTCGTAAGAAGAGATGAACGCCTTCACGTCCTGGTCCTCGAAATCCGCCCCGGCGTAGGTGATGTAGTAAAGCCCGAGCACCATGTCCTGCGAGGGAACCGCGATCGGGAACCCGTTCGCCGGCAACAGGATATTCTGGGTCGAGAGCATCAGGATGCGCGCCTCGGCCTGCGCCTCGGGCGAGAGCGGCACGTGAACGGCCATCTGGTCGCCGTCAAAGTCCGCATTGAACGCCGCGCACACCAGCGGGTGAACCTGTATGGCCTTGCCCTCCACGAGCACCGGCTCGAAAGCCTGGATGCCGAGGCGGTGCAGCGTCGGGGCGCGGTTCAGGAGCACGGGGTGCTCCTTGATCACGTCCTCCAGCACGTCCCATACCTCGGGACGCAGCCGCTCGACCATCTGCTTGGCGCTACGGATGTTCGGCGCGAGCGCCCGGTCCACGAGCACCTTCATCACGAACGGCTTGAAGAGCTCGACCGCCATCAGGCGCGGCAATCCGCACTGATGCATCTGGAGCCCCGGGCCGACCACGATCACCGACCGACCGGAGTAGTCCACGCGCTTACCGAGCAGGTTCTGGCGGAACCGCCCCTGCTTGCCCTTGAGCATGTCGCTCAGGGACTTCAGAGCCCGGTTGCCCGCTCCGGTTACGGCACGGCCCCTTCTTCCGTTATCGAAGAGGGCGTCCACGGCCTCCTGGAGCATCCGCTTCTCGTTGTTCACGATCACGTCAGGCGCGCCCAGGTCGAGCAGACGCCGCAACCTGTTGTTGCGGTTGATGACCCTTCTATAAAGGTCGTTCAGGTCAGACGTGGCGAAGCGTCCGCCATCGAGCTGAACCATCGGACGCAGGTCCGGCGGCAGGACCGGGACGGAGTCCATGATCATCCACGAAGGGTTGTTGGTGCTGGTGCGGAAGGCGTCAACTACCTTGAGGCGCTTGATGGCCTTCTGGCGCTTCTGGCCCTTGGAGTTGCTGACCATGTCGCGCAGTTCTGCCGCTTCTTCCGTAAGATCCACCTGAACTATGAGGTCCCTGACGGCCTCCGCGCCCATGCCGCCCCTGAAGTACACGCCGAAGCCGTACTCATCGCCGAAGCGGTCCTTCATCTCGCGGAAGAGTTCCTCGTCGTCCACGATCTGACGCGGCTCCAGCGTCTGGAACTCCTCCCAGGAGCGGCGAACTAGTTCAATCTGCTCCTGCATGGAGGTGCGGATGTCATCGACCGACTCCTCGGCCTCCTTGTACACCTTCTGGATCGTCGCCTCGCGCTCCTCTTCTTCGACCTCGGCGTACTCCTCGGTCAGCTCGTCAGGGGAACTCTCGCCCTTGATGACGCTCTCGCGCTTGGTGCGCAGCGCCTGGGTAGCCGAGATCTCCTCGTCCCGCTCCTCTTCGAGCTGGCGGATCTTAGCCTCCACCTGCTCGCGCAAAGAGTCGATGTCGTTGGCCCGCTCCTCGCGGTCGACCCACGTGACGATGGAGGAGGCGAAGTAGAGCACGCGGTCGAGATCCTTCGGGCTGATATCCAGCAGGTAGCCCATCCGGCTCGGCACGCCTTTCACGAACCACACGTGCGCTATCGGGGAGGCCAGCTCTATGTGGCCCATCCGGTCGCGGCGAACGCGGGCCCGCGTCACCTCGACACCGCACCGCTCACAGATGATGCCCTTGAAGCGGATGCGCTTGTACTTGCCGCAGTAGCACTCCCAGTCCTTCGAAGGGCCGAAGATGCGCTCGTCGAAGAGGCCGTCCTTCTCGGGACGGAGGGTACGGTAGTTGATGGTCTCGGGCTTGGTGACCTCGCCCCGGGACCATTCACGGATCTCCTCGGCCGAAGCGAGGCCGATGGAGATCTTCTCCAGCTTGTTTATGTCTATGTCACGCTCTAGTCCCTGCAACCTTACATACCCCCTCTAAAGACGTCCGGTGTCTCGTCCAGGTTGCCCGTGGGCTCTTCGCGGCTGAGGTTGATCCCCAGCGCCCGCGCAGCCTCGTCCCAGTCCCTGCGATCCGTCGGTTCGTCACTCGCGGCCTCGGCGTTGTAGACAGGCTTGACCGAGAGCCCGAGTGACTGCATCTCCTTGAGCAAGACCTTGAAGCTCGCCGGAACGCCTGGCTCCGGGATGTTCTCGCCCTTCACGATGGACTCGTAGCTCTTGACCCGTCCCACGCGGTCATCGCTCTTTATGGTCAGAAGTTCCTGCAGGGTGTGCGCCGCGCCGTAGGCTTCGAGCGCCCACACCTCCATCTCGCCGAAACGCTGCCCGCCGAACTGCGCCTTGCCGCCGAGCGGCTGCTGGGTGACCAGCGAGTACGGTCCCGTGGAGCGGGCGTGGATCTTGTCGTCCACCAGGTGCAGCAACTTCAGTATGTACATGTAACCGACGGTGATGCGGCCGTCGAAAGCCTCACCGGTGCGCCCGTCGTACAGCGTCACCTTGCCGCCTCGGCCCATCCCGACCTCAGACCCGCCGTTGGTGCGGACCTTCTCGATGGCCTCGTCGATATCCTTAACCTCGGCGCCAGAGAATACCGGCGTGGAGACGAACGTAGGCTCGCCGCCGTTCTCGCCGAGACCCCGGCTCGCGGCCCACCCGAGGTGGGTCTCCAGAATCTGGCCGATGTTCATACGGCTAGGCACGCCGAGTGGGGACAGGATCACGTCCACCGGACGCCCGTCTTCCATGAACGGCATGTCCTCCTCCGGCACGATCTTGGAGATAACGCCCTTGTTGCCATGACGCCCGGCGAGCTTGTCGCCCTCCGCGATCTTGCGTTTCGTCGCCACGAACACACGAACCTGCTCGTTGACGCCTGGCTGAAGTTCGTCGCCGTCCGCGCGGCTGAACCGCTTGACGTCTATGACGACGCCGCCCTCGCCGTGCGGGACCTTGAGCGAAGAGTCCTTCACCTCACGCGCCTTCTCGCCGAAGATCGCGCGCAGGAGCTTCTCCTCCGGCGTCGGCTCGGACTCACCCTTCGGCGTGACCTTGCCGACTAGCACATCGCCTGAGCCGACTTCGGCCCCGATGCGAATGATGCCGTCGGAGTCCAGGTTCATGAGCACGTCGTCGGAGGCGTTCGGGATGTCGCGCGTGATCTCCTCGGGTCCCAGCTTGGTGTCGCGGGCCTGGACCTCGTACTCCTCGATATGGATGGAGGTGAGCACGTCGTCCTTGACGATGCGCTCGGAGATGATGATGGCGTCCTCGAAGTTGTAGCCCTCCCACGGCATGAAAGCCACACACAGGTTCTTGCCGAGGGCCAGCTCGCCCTCGTCGGTGGAGGACCCGTCGGCAAGCACGGTCCCGGCTTCGACGGACTCGCCCTCTTTGACGAGCGGACGCTGGTTGACGCAGGTGCCCTGGTTGGAGCGGGCGAACTTGCGCAGCGGATACTCGTCGGCCGACCCGTCATCCTTGCGTATCGTGATGCCGGCCGCCGTAACCCGTTCGATCTTGCCGACGTTGCGTGCCAGCAGCACATCGCCGGTGTCAGCAGCCGCCCGGAACTCCATGCCGGTCCCGACGTATGGGGCCTCGCTCCGGAGCAGGGGCACCGCCTGCCGCTGCATGTTCGCGCCCATGAGAGCGCGGTTGGCGTCGTCGTGTTCCAGGAACGGGATCAGGGCCGTCGCCACGGAGACCGTCTGGAGCGGCGCCACGTCCATGTAGTCGACTTCCACTGGCGTGACTGTCGCCACGTCCCCACCGCGCTTGCGGGCGAGAACCTGCTCCTCGGTGATCTCCCCAGTCTCCAGATTCACGGGCGTGTTGGCCTGGGCGATGGTGAGTTCTTCCTCCTCATCCGCCGAGAGATATTCGATCTCCTCGGTCAACTTGCCGTCCACGACCTTGCGGTAAGGCGTCTGCACGAAGCCGTAGCTGTCTACCTTCGCAAACGTCGAGAGCTGCCCGATGAGCCCGATGTTCGGACCCTCCGGCGTCTCGATGGGGCACATCCGGCCATAGTGTGTCGGATGCACGTCCCGTACCTCTATGGGCGCCCGCTCCCGGCTCAAACCGCCCGCGCCCATCGCGTTGAGACGCCGCCTGTGCGAGAGTCCCGACAGAGTATTCGTCTGGTCCATGAACTGCGAGAGCTGCGAGGATCCGAAGAACTCCTTGATGGCGCTCGCCACGGGCTTGGTGTTCACCACGCTCTGCGGCGTGATGGTATCGGTATCCTGGGTGGTCATGCGCTCCCGGACAACCCGCTCCATGCGGTACATCCCGATGCGGAACGCCTCCTTCACCAGCTCGCCCACGGTACGCAAACGCCGGTTGCCGAAGTGCTCGTACTCGTCGAGCTTGTGCCGGATGCGCTCGTAGTTGACCCGGCCGAACTCCTCTTCCTCGGCGACCTCGGCGGAGACACCCAGCAACCGCTTCAAGAGACCCTCGATGTCCTCGATGGTCAGAGTATGGGTCTCCATTGGCACGTCCAGGCGGAGCTTCTTGTTGACTTTGTAGCGCCCGACCTCGGTCAGATCGTAGCGCTTGGGATCGAAGAACAGCACCTGCACCAGGTTCTGCGCGTTCTCCACGTTCACAGGCTCGCCGGGACGCTGGCGGCGGAACACTTCCAGCAAGGCGTCGTCCTGCGAGGTGGTGGAATCCTGTTCCAGTGTGTTGCGTATCAGCCACGAGTCATCGAATCGGGAGAGGATCTCCTCTGGCCCGCCCATGCCCAGCGCCTTCAAAAGCACGGTGACCGGCAGCTTGCGCTTGCGGTCGATCCTGACCGAAACGTAAGCCTTGCCCTTCTCGACCTCGAACTCAAGCCACGAGCCGCGTCCCGGCATCAGGCTCGCCGTCAGAACCTGCTTGGACTGGTCCTTCGGCTCCATTACGTATGCGCCGGGCGAACGAACTAGCTGCGTCACGACTACGCGCTCGGTGCCGTTGATGATGAAAGTACCCGAGTTCGTCATGAGCGGGAAGTCGCCCATGAACACGTCCTGCTCGCGCAGCTCGCCAGTCTCCTTGACTATGAAGCGCACCCGCACGAACAAAGGAGCCGAGTACGTCTTGTCCTTGGTCATGCACTCTTCCATGGGAACGGGGGGGTCTTCGAAATATGCCTCCCCGAACTCCACGGCGTAAGAACCCGTATAATCCTCTATAGGTGAAATCTCTGTGAGGGTTCTCTGGATACCCTCTTCTAAAAACCTCTCGAAAGAACGGAGCTGAATCTCCACGAGAGCCGGCAACTGAAAATCGGTGGTCTGCAAACGGGCATACGGATGCCGCTCGCGGCGCACAATAGGGGTCACCAAATTAGCTCTCCTCCATTAGAAATCGTTGAAGAATGGCCGAACACGCAAGCGGATATCTTACCCCGCGCACCACGAAGAGTCAAGGCTCATAGGGAGGCAGATAGAAAAATATATAGGTCGGCCCGAAGACCAACGCCGGGGAGTGTAGCACAGCGGCCCCGGGTGCGCCACGAGCGGTGCAATCACCCAGCCAATACCGGCCTCACGGAGCCCGCTCGCAGATGTGGCGAGATCCCGGTTCTTCACCCTCGATGTATGCAAGTTGGCCTGCGACGCAGGAAAGAAAAGTGCCCATTTCAAATCCCACCGTAGCCCGAAGCGCATCGTGTAGCTTCATGCATTGAAGATCCAGGCGAGAGTTCTCGGATACGATGTAGCATGGGTCTGGAGCCCCGCGTTCTTTGAGCAGAGCTTCTATCCGGTCAACGTACTGTTCTCGGGGATCGAGCCGACGAACGAACCGGGAGTCCAGCGCATCCAGGTGGGGAAACTGTGCAACGAACTTCTTCCGTCCCCGCGCCGTGGAGATCGGGTTAGGGTACCGCGCACGTTTCTCCGGCGCGAAGAATGCCCTGACTATCGCCCGATCGTGATCCACTTCCATCTCAAACCCCACGGAAAAGCGGCGCCCCAAAAGGAGCGCCGCACCGTCTATAACTGGTGTCTGTTGCTGAAGGTTACTTCAGCTCGACGGAGGCGCCCGCCTCTTCCAGCTTGGCCTTCAGGGCGTCGGCGTCCTCCTTGGAGATCGCCTCCTTCACGGGATTCGGGGCGTCGTCCACGAGGGCCTTCGCCTCCTTCAGGCCGAGGCCCGTGGCGGCGCGCACCTCCTTGATGACCTGGATCTTCTTGGCGCCAGCGCCTGTGAGCACGACGTCGAACTCGGTCTGCTCCTCTTCCTCGGCGGCGGCGCCGTCAGCAGCCGCGCCCGCAGCCGGGGCCGCCGCGAAGGCCGCAGCCGATACGCCGAACTCTTCCTCGAACATCTTGACCAGCTCGGAGACCTCCAGTACGGACTTCTCCTTGATCGCGTCGAGTATCTCCTGATTGCTCAAAGCCATGATCTTTCCTCCTGTTTTCGGCTCTTTACGTTTCTACAGCTACTACTTGTTGCTATGACTCCTGCGCCTGCTTCTGATCCGCAACCTGGCTCATCACGGAAGCGAGGTTCCTCAACGGCGCGTTCAGCACCGTGACCAGTCCGGCTATCGGGGAGCGGATCGCACCGAGAAGCTGCGCCAGCAACTCGTCCCGGCCAGGCAACTTGCTGAGTGCGACTATGTCAGCCTCGTCCAGAATGCGACCGCCTTCTAGCAGCCCGCCCTTCAGTACGAAGGTCTCCACCTGATCCGCGAACTCAGCCATCAGCTTCGCGCTGGCTACCGGATCTTCGGAGAACGCCAGGGCCGTCGGCCCCGTGAAGAACTCTGTGAGGCCCTCGATACCTACCTCGTCAGCGGCCCGCTTCGCCAGGGTGTTCTTGGCGACCACGAACTCAACGCCCGACTCCCGGCTGCGGCGCCTGAGGTCTGTGCTCTGGGCCACGTTGATGCCCTGGTAATCCACGAGGACCGCCGAGCCGCTGCGCAGCTTGCCAGCGAGGTCTTCGATCACCTGCGCCTTCTCTTCCCTGTTCACCTTTTCACTCCTCCACTACGTAAAAACCCCGGGGCCGCAGAGGCGCCCGGGGCTGAAAGATCCCACGAAAAACTCTCTACGACCTCGGCCGGGGTACATTAAACCCTCGGTCTATCCCAGGGTACCGGCTGTCTCTGGTCTCGTTCTTTTGTCTAGATCGCGCCGGAGATACTACTCCCTCTCCACCGCAGGGTCAACCTTGATGGATGGTCCCATCGTCGTAGTGAGCGTCACGGACTTGAAGTACCTGCCTTTGACCGGGGCGGGACGCACCCGCTGAAACTCCTCGCGCAGGGCAAAGTAGTTCTCCACCAGGCTTTCGAGATCGAAGGACTTCTTGCCCAGGATGCTGTGGATGATCCCGTATCGATCCACGCGGTACTCGATCTTGCCGCGTTTGATCTCCTCGACAGCCCGGCCCACGTCCATCGTGACCGTCCCGCTCTTCGGGTTCGGCATGAGCCCACGGGGACCAAGGATCTGGCCCAGCCGACCGACAACGCTCATCTGATCCGGCGTCGCCACGGCAACCTCGAAGTCCATGAAACCCTCGTCCCGAATGCGGGCGGCCAGGTCGTCTGCGCCGACAACGTCCGCACCGGCTTCCTCGGCCTCGCGGGCCTTCTCGCCAGCGGCGAAGACGGCGACGCGGCGAGTTTTGCCTGTGCCGTTCGGGAGCATCAGGGTTCCGCGCACCATCTGGTCGGCGCGGCGCGGGTCAACGTTCAGGCTGACGTGCGCCTCGACGCTCTCGTCGAACTTGGCGCCTTCCATCCCTTTGAGAAGCTCCAGCGCCTCGCGAGGCCCGTAGAGTCGCTCGCGGTCGATCCTCTGCTTCTGTTCCAAAAGTCGTCTACCCATTGACCGTAATCCCCATGCTCCGGGCCGTACCCTCAACAATCCTGGACGCGCCATCTATGTCCGCGGCGTTGAGGTCAGGCATCTTGGTACGCGCTATCTCTTCGACCTGCGCCCGGCTGACGGCGCCTACCTTCTCGCGGTTCGGCTCGCCGCTGCCTTTGTCCAACCCGGCGGCCTGCTTGAGCAGGAACGCGGCTGGCGGCGTCTTCGTTATGAAGGTGAACGAGCGGTCCTCGTAGACCGTGATCTCGACCGGGATGATCTGACCCATCTGATCCCGCGTGGCGTCGTTGAACTGCCGCACGAACTCCCCGATGTTCACCTGAGCTTGCCCGAGTGCCGGGCCTACCGGCGGCGCAGGGTTCGCCTGCCCGCCTGTGATCTGCAACTTCAATTTGCGCGCTATGCGCCGCCTTCTACCCATCTATAAAACCTTTCGTTTCTTGCCTACAGCTTGGCGACCTGGGCGAAGGAAAGCTCCACAGGCGTCTCGCGCCCGAAGATGGAGACGAGAACCTTCAGCCTCGACTGGTCCACGTTGATATCTGAGATTGCGCCCTCGAAGTCCGAGAGCGGCCCGCCGATGACCCGCACGGTCTCCCCGATGGAGTAGTCCACCGTGGTCTTGACCTTCTCCGGGGCCTTCGTCTCGCCCGGATGCAGCAGCCGCTCGACCTCGGCGCGGGAGAGCGGAAGCGGTTTGTCGCCGTTGCCGACGATCTGGGTAACGCCAGGCGTCTGGCGCACCGCCTGCCAGGTATTCTCGTTCATATCCAGGTTCACCAGGATGTAGCCTGGGAACTGGCGCTGTTCGACGGGGACCTTCTTGCCATCTTTGATCTCGATGACGCTCTCCATCGGGATGCGGATCTCCCCGAAATACTGGTCGAGGCCGAGGGATTCGACCCGGCGCTCCAGCGTCGTTCGGACCTTGTTCTCGTGCCCGGAATATGTGTTTACGACGAACCACTTCTTCACTACGAACTGCTCCTAATCCACTACGAAAAGATCAAACGCGCAACGTTCTGGAACACGAAGTCCCAGGCGGCGACGTAAGCGCCAAGCACCACAACGATGATGAGGACCACCGCCGTACTCTGCCTGAGTTGGTCCCGGCCAGGCCAGCTTACTCGCCTGAGCTCGTTCCTGACCCCCCGGAAGAAATCCCGGATACCAGCCAGCCGTCCCTGCTGCTTCTTTTGCTGCTGTGGTTTCTTGCCGCCCTGGTCGCGGCTACGCTTTTTGCCCATCGCTTCCTTGCCTGGCTTGATTTACTGAGCAGGGCAGGAGGGACTCGAACCCCCGACCGTCGGTTTTGGAGACCGATGCTCTACCAACTGAGCTACTGCCCTCTACCTTTATGTTACCGCGTCTCCCGATGAACCGTATGCTTCCGGTCCCACGGACAGTACTTCTTTAGCTGGATGCGATCCGGCGAATTCCGCCGATTCTTGCGGGTGTGGTAGTTCCGGCGCTTGCACTCCTCACAAGCCAGCGTCACCAATTGTCGCATAACTTTCCTCCAGTTCACAGGGCAGGCGTCTATTCGCCCGCCCCACACTCTTGTCCCGCTAGTCTACTCTACGATCTCGGTGACGACGCCTGCTCCAACTGTACGTCCACCTTCTCGTATTGCGAAGTTCAACCCCTCGTCCATCGCTATGGCGTTTATGAGCTCCACGTTCATCACCGTGTTGTCTCCCGGCATCACCATCTCCACCCCTTCTTCCAGCCTGATCTCCCCCGTCACATCAGTCGTGCGGAAGTAGAACTGTGGCCGGTAGTTGGAAAAGAACGGTGTGTGACGCCCTCCTTCTTCCTTGCTTAGGACATACACCTCTGCCTTGAAGCGGGTGTGCGGGGTGATGGTCCCTGGCTTGGCCAGTACCTGTCCCCGCTCCACGTCATCCCTCTTTAGGCCCCTGAGCAGCGCCCCTATGTTGTCCCCGGCTTGGGCGGAGTCCATGGACTTGTTGAACATCTCCACCCCCGTTACTACCGTCTTGCGGGTGGGCCTTATCCCGACGATCTCCACCTCGGTGTTTACCGCTATCGTCCCGGACTCCAACCTTCCCGTTGCCACAGTCCCACGGCCCTGGATGGTGAAGACATCTTCCACCGCCAATAGGAAGGACTTGTCTATGTCACGCTCTGGCTCTGGCACGTACTCGTCTACTGCTTCCATGAGGGCTACTATTGAGCCTTCTCCCTGCTCTCCTTCTTGTCCTTCGAGGGCACGGAGGGCTGAGCCCGTGACTACTGGTACGTCGTCTCCTGGGAAGTCGTACTCAGAGAGTAGCTCACGCACTTCCATCTCTACCAGCTCTAGAAGCTCCGGGTCGTCTACCTGGTCTGCCTTGTTTAGGTAGACGACTATGTATGGAACTCCCACCTGCCTTGCCAGCAGGATGTGCTCCCTTGTCTGTGGCATGGGACCATCTGCCGCGGATACGACGAGGATAGCGCCGTCCATCTGGGCTGCGCCGGTGATCATGTTCTTCACGTAGTCAGCGTGACCTGGGCAGTCAACGTGGGCGTAGTGGCGATTCTCGGTGGCGTACTCCTGGTGGGAGGTGGCTATGGTGATGCCGCGCTGCCTCTCCTCTGGAGCGTTGTCAATCTGGTCGAAGGCGACCTCACGGTTAGCCGGGTCGTTGGGGACCTCCTTGGCGAGGACCTTTGTGATAGCTGCGGTGAGGGTGGTCTTGCCGTGGTCTACGTGACCAATGGTGCCGACGTTTAGGTGTGGCTTGTTCCTCTCGAACTTCCCTCTGCTCATTATTCGTTCCTTCCTCGTCTACACTTCCATACCGGACAAGAAAAAGTAGCGGCGGCAGGACTCGAACCTGCGACACGCGGATTATGATTCCGCTGCTCTAACCGACTGAGCTACGCCGCCACGCCTGTATGTTGCCGGACCAGAATCATTACAACCCTGGTCCCAGAGCCCCCGAGCGGACTTGAACCGCTGACCCCCTCCTTACCATGGAGGTGCTCTACCACTGAGCTACAGGGGCATATTCGGTTATGGGGGCGGGAGGATTCGAACCTCCGTAGGCGAAGCC
>JAABUS010005677.1_pt1 | contig 16079 bp, 14 predicted proteins | sample 5560161 | NCBI WGS metagenome assembly JAABUS01 (sample SAMN10711885, study PRJNA513376) | rock metagenome | isolation source: Antarctica rocks | place: Antarctica: Victoria Land, Trio Nunatak nord | collected 2016-01-04
CGTCGGGAAAGACCCCGTCGATGACGGTCTCGCTGACCGTCACCTCACCGGGGTCAACCATGTTGACGCCGCGCGTCTGGAGTCGCATCAGCATCCGCTGGAGAGACTCGTCGTCGTCGGCGCTGACGAGGATCCGTGCGTAGGACGGGTCGGCGGCGTAGTGACCAAGATCGAATCGCTCGATCACATGGTCGCCGCCGTACTCGCGGATGTCGTTGAGCACGCGCGACAAGATGCCGCTGTCCATCAAGTGCCCGGTGATCTCGACGGTCTCGTTGGACTGGTCAGTCATGGGCCATAGGCTAGTGGGAGCTGTCTGCCGTGGTGAGCTCGGTGCCGCCGCCTGCGCCAGCCACCCAGGGCCGCTGCGGCGGGTGCTGCGGTGACGCGTGCCGACGTCTGTCGCAGGACGTACGCCAGCCGACTCGTCAGACCACGGCGCCGTTGTCGGAGTTCCACTCGTCGTCGTCGCGGTCGTCCATCGTCGCGATCAAGGTGACGAAGCCCCCCACGAAGCCACCGACAGCGAGCACCGACAGCCAGGCCGGCACGACCAGCGAGAAGAGAACGCCAACAAGCAGGAACAAGGGGCCACCGAGCACACCGACCCAGGCCAGCTGCTTGTACGGCTCGAGCTTCGGCAGCGGCGGCGGTGGCGCCGGGACGAACCGGTCCTCGTCGTCGCGCACGGGGGGTGGACGGTCGGTCGGCTCTTCGACATGCTCGAACGCCGAGGACGTTGCGTCTCGCTGCGCCAGCCAGCCCCGGAGGTCGCCGGCCCCACCGGGCCCACCGTGGGGTTCGGCGCCGCGGGTGCCATCCGCGTCGACGTCGGCCGACGGGGAGAAGTCGAGGTCCTCGTTGGCCGGCCACGGGCTGACGTCGCCGGTGACCGGCCGGTCGAACCCGGCCACGATCTGCGCCCAGGTGAGGTCGTCGTTGGTTTGCGCCAACGACGGATCCTGGGCGGTGAGCTGACCGTGCACGCGTTCGGACTCCGCCGCGTCAACGTACAAACGGTCAAGCGCGCCGTCACGGATCTCTGGCCGGTCGACCCCGGACATCGACGTCGACTCCACCGGCCGAGTGTAGGCAGCGACGCCCTGCTGCTTGAGCTCGAGCAGAAACGCGTCGGCTACCCGCGGGTCGAGGTCGGCGACGGGAGAGTAGGACGGAGCCGTGAGACCGTTAGACCGCATCGGAGTCGTCCGGTAGACCGCTGTGCTTGCGGATGAACTCCGCCGTCTCGGTGAAAATGGCCGGAGCGTCGTTGTCGAGCGTGGCCACATGGTAGCTGTTGCTCAGCACCCGCTCGGTGACGTCGCGCGAGGACACTCGCTGCATGATGATCTGGGCAGACATCGGCTCGACCACATGGTCCTCGATCGAGCGGAACAGCAAGAGCGGCACCGTGACCTTCGGCAGGTCCTCGCGGGTGATCCTCCACAGGGCCCGCAGCGAGTCGACTGCCTTCAGCGGGGTGCGGTCATAGCCGTGCTCGTCGACACCCGACCTCTTGATGTCGTTGCCGATCCCTTTGAGCGCCGGCACGAACCGCTTCACGAGCGGCACCGCGATCAGGTCCTTGCGCGTGCTGATCACTGAGGGATTGACGAGCACGAGACCGGCGATGTCGTCGGGGCGCTCTTGAGCGAGCCGAAGGGTGAGGCAGCCGCCCATCGACAACCCGCACACGAAGACCTCGTCGCACAAGGACTTGAGGCGGTCGAGCCCCGCCGAGGCCTCCGTGTACCAGTCCGTCCAGCGGGTGCGGTTCAGCTCCTGCCAGCTGGTGCCATGGCCAGGCAGGCGGGGCACCTCGACCGAGAAGCCTTCCTCGGCGAGCGACCTGCCCCACGGGATCATCGACGCGGGGGACCCGGTGAAGCCGTGGACGAGGAGCACCCCGGTGCGGCCGCCGGCGGCGCTGAACGGCTCGGCGGAGGGTTGAACCTGCACGGCTGGCTCCTGGGGACGGGCGGGACGCGATGCTCGACGTGTTCAGCACATCGTGTCACGCCCGCTGTGGGTTTTCGAGGCGTGCTTTTGATCGCGAGGTTCCGGCGTACCGCTGCCGGCGTCGGGTGGGGAGCCGTCGTTGCCTGTCCGGGATCGTGTCCCTAGGGTGAGCCCTGTCCTAGGAGGTCGTGCGTGTTCTATTGGGTGCTGAAGTGGGTCCTCATCGGTCCGCTTCTCAAGCTGATCTTCAGACCGTACGCCGAGGGCACCGAGAACGTGCCCGAAGAAGGTGCGGCGATCTTGGCCAGCAATCACCTGTCGTACTCTGACTGGCTGTTCATGCCGGTGACGATCCCGCGGCGGGTCACGTTCGTGGCGAAAGCAGAGTACTTCACGACACCTGGCCTCAAGGGTTGGCTCCAGAAGACGTTCTTCTCCGGAGCTGGGCAGGTGCCGATCGACCGCTCCAGCGGTACGGCGGCGGCCGGCGCCATCGCGACGGGCTTGAAGATCCTCAGGAGCGGTGAGCTTTTCGGCATCTATCCCGAAGGCACCCGGTCGCACGACGGACGGCTCTACCGCGGCAAGACAGGCGTCGCCAGGATGGCGCTCGAGGCCAAGGTGCCGGTGATCCCGCTCGCGGTCATCGACACCGACGTGGTGGCGCCACCGGGGAAGATCTTCGGCACGTACGCCCGGCCGGGCGTCCGGTTCGGCAAGCCGCTCGACTTCTCGCGCTACGAAGGCCTGGAGGACGACCGCTTCGTGCTGCGGTCGATCACCGACGAGATCATGTACGAGATCATGGAGCTCTCCGGCCGCGAGTACGTCGACGTGTACTCCGCCAAGGCCAAGGAGGACGCCCAGCGCGAGGCCAAGGAAGCCCGCGCGGAGGCGAAGGCCGAGGCCAAGGAGGCGAAGGCGAAGGCTGACGCCGACGCCAAGGCGGCAGAGTCCAGGGAGCGGGCGGCGCAGCCGGAAAGTCTCGAACCGGGATCCGGCGACCCCGTCTGACCGTTTGCCAGGGTGCTGTTGTCGCTCGTGGCTGCCGCCGGCGTCCGGTCGGGCAAATCTTCAGCCGTTGCGACTTGTCAGCTCGTCAGGAGAGGCAGCACGGCGTACCTGACCGCCGAAGAAGACGTGAATATCGGTGATCTGACCGCCGCAGACCGTGATGAACTCCGTGTTGCGGTGACGGTCCCCGCTCCTCAGCTCGTACTCGTACATGACGAAGACACTGTCGCCGCCCGCGTCCACGACTTCCACGATCTCTTGTGAGGTGAGGCGGTCCGCCGTCGGGAAGCAGCGTTGAAAGTACGCTTGCTTGTCGATGTGGTCGTCCTGCGGGCTGGTGAACGAAACGTCGTCCGCCAGCAGCTGGTCTGCCGCATCAGGATCGTGAGCGAGGTAGGCGTCGAACATTGCGCGGACGGTGTCGATGTTGGAACGGGGCATCGTGATCTCCCTCGAGGGCAGCGTGCGGTCGTCTTGAAGACTGTTGATGGCGTCAGGACTGATCGTTTCGGTCCGGACCCAGCTTGCACGGTTCAGCAGAGGGTGAGGGCCAGTCAGCGTGGGCTGTGTCGCTCGGTCGTGCGGACTCTCCGCCATTGCTGCGGGGTACGCACTGCACCACCGGCTGGCGCCTCAAACCTCGTCGAGCCGCGTCAGAAAGGCCTCCACTGCGCAGGTGACCTGCAGGTGTACCTCGACACTGCGGATCACGTCGTCGGGCACGACCCCGAAGTGGTTGACCCCAGGCAGATCGAGCACCTCGCAGCCGAGGTCACGGGCCCCGTCCGCATTCCAGCTCGGGTCGGCACTGCCCCCGACCAGGAGCTGACGGGCGCCGCCGCGGGAGTTCTGCGCGATCGCCGCGATCGACTGCGGATCGTCGAACAGCGGGGTCAGCCAGATCGCATCCAGCCGGTGCTCGGCTGCCACGGGGGAAGCTAAGGTGCCGAGCGACTTTGCGAGCAGGAGGAGCCGGCTGGCTCCGGTCTCCTGGCCAACCGCGGCCCGTGCCTGGTCACAGACCCACGTTGCCAGATCGTCGTCACGTTCGTCGTTGGGGCGGTCCCACCAGACCTGCTGAACTGTCCAGCCATGCTGCAGCAGTGACTGGCGGCCGAACTCCAGCAGTGGGTGAGCGGGGGAGTAACCCGCTCCCGGGAAGACGATCGCGACCTTGGTCGACGGCTGGAAGCCGGGGTCGAAACGTGCCGGCATCGTGCCGAAGGGCTGGCCCATGAGTGCCACCTTGCCAGAACACACGAGTGCCAGGTGGCAGGTTGCTGCGTACGTTGGCACTGGCCGTTTGCCGGCTGCGGTCCGGGTGCTCGAACATGAAGCGCAAGAGGACTGCGCCCTGAGCCCTTGGTACACCAGCCGGAGAGGACCGCCATGACAGACATCGACCTGCAAGCCCAGACCAGTGTGGAGGGGACGTCGGAGCGGCTGTCGGCATACGTCGCTCGCCCCTCGACTCCGGGGCCGTGGCCGGGGGTGGTGGTCATCCACGAGGCGTTCGGCGTGGACGACGTGATGCGGCGACAGGCCGACAGGCTTGCCTCAGCGGGGTATCTCGCGGTGATGCCGGACCTGTTCACGCATGGCGGCGCACGGCGTTGCCTCTGGGCCACGTTGGCGGCGCTCAAGAAAGGGGAGGGGCGGTCCTTCACCGACATCGAGGCCGCCCGGGCATGGCTCGTCGACGCCGACGACTGCACCGGCAAGATAGGCGTGATCGGCTTCTGCATGGGTGGCGGGTTCGCCTTGATGGTCGCCTCTGGGGGAGGCTACAAGGTCACTGCGGCGAACTATGGCGTGGTGCCGTCCGATCCCGATGGGGCGCTCGCGGGCGCTTGTCCTGTCGTGGCGTCTTACGGCGGCCGCGACCGCGCGCTCAAGGGTGCCGCGGGCAAGCTGGAGGCGTCGCTCGACCGGGTCGGCGTACCGCACGACGTCAAGGAGTATCCGGCTGCGGGCCACTCGTTCCTCAACGACGGACCAGCCGGGCCGAGGTGGATGCAGCCACTCCTGAAGGTGACAAACGTCGGCCCGGAGCCGGAGTCCGCACGTGACGCCTGGGCTCGGATCGAGTCGTACTTCGACCAGCACCTGCGGGCCGGGTGAGTCGCGGCAGCTGGCCGGTTGGGTTGAGCTGTCCGTGAAGTGAGCGAGCTCCCCGGTCCGCGAGATTGGCGCCGGCAGTTGGCGGCTAGGGTTTGCTCGGTGTGACGTGTCGCCCGGTGGCCTCTGGGGCGAGGAGCGAGCGGTGGCGTCGTACCGTCCGACCTGTTGCTCGACTGAGTTGAGGGAGATCACCAGATGCGCGTCGGAGTGCTGACCGGAGGCGGAGACTGTCCTGGCCTGAACGCCGTTATCCGAGCCGTCGTACGCCGCGGAGTAGGCGAGTACGGATATGACTTCGTCGGGTTCCGGGACGGATGGCGTGGCCCGCTCGAGAACGTCACGAGTGAGCTGGGGATTCCGCAGGTGCGCGGGATCCTGCCGCGCGGCGGCACAATCCTCGGGTCGTCGCGGACCAACCCCTTCAAGGTCGAGGGTGGGGTCGAAAAGATCACTGCGAACCTCAACGCGAACGGTGTCGACGCGTTGATCGCGATCGGCGGCGAAGACACCCTCGGGGTGGCCACTCAGCTCGCCAACCTCGGCGTCAACGTCGTCGGTATACCGAAGACGATCGACAACGACCTGAGCGGGACCGACTTTACGTTCGGCTTCGACACTGCGGTCAACATCGCGACCGAAGCGATCGACCGGCTGCACACCACCGCCGAGTCGCACCATCGGGTGCTGGTCGTCGAGGTGATGGGCCGGCACGCGGGGTGGATCGCCTTGCACAGCGGGATCGCCGGCGGAGCCAACATCATCTTGATCCCGGAGCAACCGTTCGACATCGAGAAGGTGTGCAAGCTCGTCGAGCAGCGGTTCGAGCTCCAGTACGCACCGATCATCGTCGTGGCCGAGGGTGCGGTGCCAGCTGAAGGCTCGATGGCCACTGCGAGCGCAGAGATCGACGCGTTCGGGCACCCGCGGCTCGGTGGCATCGGCGACCGGCTGGCCGGCGAGATCGAGCGCCGGACAGGCAAGGAATCGCGCGCCGTCGTGCTCGGGCACACGCAGCGCGGCGGTACGCCGACGGCGTTCGACCGCTGGCTGGCCACCCGGTTCGGCCTGCACGCGATCGCGGCCGTCCACGACGGCGATTTCGGCAAGATGGTGGCGCTGCGCGGCACCGAAATCGTGCGCGTCGACCTGATCGAAGGCACCGGCACGCTCAAGACCGTCGACCCGGAGCGTTACTCCGAGGCCGAGGTCCTGTTCGGCTGACCGATCCCCCCGCGTTCGCGGGGAGCTGCCTGCCTCAACCGGCATGTCACGCTGCGGTCTCCCGCAATTCGCGGCAAGGGGGATCGCCTGACGGGCTGGGTGACGGACACCGGCGAGGTTGCCGGGTGCGGTGCCTCTAACCTGGACGAGTGAGCATCCCCACCCTGGACGAGCTGAAGTCCCTCGGCGCGGCGCAGCAGCCGAGCTGGCCGGATCGACCCGCGCTCGACCGAGCCGTCGCGACGCTGAGGACGATGCCTCCGTTGGTCTTCGCCGGCGAGTGTGACGAGCTCAAGTCCCAGCTCGGCGAGGTGGCGGCCGGCCGCGCGTTCCTCCTCCAGGGCGGTGACTGCGCCGAGACGTTCGTGGAGTTGACTGCCGACAACGTCCGCGCCAAGCTCCAGGTCCTGCTGCAGATGGCGGTGGTGCTGACGTACGGCGCCTCCGTGCCGGTCGTCAAGCTCGGACGGATTGCCGGCCAGTACGCCAAACCTCGCACCAGCGACACCGAGACACGCGACGGCGAGACGCTGCCGGCGTACCGGGGCGACGCCGTCAACGGCTACCCGTTCACCCGCGAGAGCCGGTTGCCCGACCCCGACCGGCTGGTGCGGATGTACCACGCGTCAGCCGTGACGCTGAACCTGTCGCGCGCCTTCCTGCAGGGCGGGTACGCCGACCTGCGGCAGATGCACGCGTGGAACACCGACTTCGTCCGCACCAGCCCGGTCGGCGCCAAGTACGAGCAGATGGCCGCCGAGATCGACCGCGCGCTCGCCTTCATGAAGGCCATCGGCGCAGAGTCCGAGGAGCTGCACCGGGTCGCGTTCCACTCCAGCCACGAGGCGCTGATCCTTGAGTACGAGCAGGCGATGACCCGCATCGACTCGCGCACCCAGCAGCCGTACGACGTCAGCGGACACTTCCTGTGGGTCGGCGAACGCACCCGACAGCTCGACCGGGCACACGTCGAGCTGCTGTCTCGGGTGCAGAACCCGATCGGCGTCAAGCTCGGTCCGACGACGACCTCGGACCAGGCGGAGGCGTACGCCGAGAAGCTCAACCCGCGCAACGAGCCGGGCCGGTTGACATTCATCACCCGGATGGGTGCGGCCAAGATCCGCGACGTACTGCCGACGCTGATCGAGAAGGTAACGGCGGCCGGCATCGAGGTGGCCTGGGTGACCGATCCGATGCACGGCAACGGGTTCGAGACATCGACTGGTTACAAGACGCGGCGGTTCGACGACGTGATCGACGAGGTCAGTGGGTTCTTCGAGGTGCACCGGGCGCTCGGCACCTGGCCCGGTGGCATGCACGTCGAACTGACCGGTGGTGACGTGACCGAGTGCATCGGAGGCGGAGAGGCCCTCGACGAGGCCGGGCTGAGGCACCGCTACGAGTCGGTGTGCGATCCCCGGCTCAACCGCACCCAGTCCCTCGAGCTGGCATTCCTCGTGGCCGAGATGCTACGCGTCAGTCGCGACTGACATCGGCGCGACGCGAGTCGACGTACCGGCGGACCGGGTCGGGCCGGGTGGTGTCGGCAGGTGATGATGTCGTGATGATCGATCTGCGCAGCGACACCGTGACCACGCCGACCGAGGGCATGCGCGCAGCCATGGCGGCAGCGGAGGTCGGGGACGACGTCTACGGCGAGGATCCCACCGTGCGTCGGCTCGAGGAGCGGGTGGCGGAGCTGTTCGGGTTCGAGGCGGCGCTGTTCACCGTCACCGGCTCGCTGGCGAACCTGCTCGCCGTGCGCGCGCTTGTCGGCGTGGGAGAGGAGATCCTGTGCGAGTCATCGGCGCACATCGCCCGTGCCGAGCTCGGTGCGCACGGAGCCGTCACGGGTCTGACGATGCGGACGTGGACCGATCCCAACGGGTACGCCGATCTCGACGCGATCGAAGCGCTGGTCGCGCCCGACCTGGGGCCGTTCTTCGTGGCCACCAAGGCTGTGTCGGTGGAGAACACCCACAACTTCGCCGGCGGCAGGGTCCAGCCTGTCGAGCGGCTCGAGGGGCTGCAGGCGCGGGCGCGACGCCTCGGCATCGGCGTCCATCTCGACGGCGCCCGGGTGTGGAACGCCCACGTGGCAACGGGTGTCGGACTTCGCGAGCTCGGCGCGGTGGCGGACACGATGGGCGTGTGCCTGTCGAAGGGACTGGGCGCCCCGGTCGGTTCGTTGATGCTCGCCTCGGCGGACGCCGTCGCGGAGGCACGGGTGTGGCGCAAGCGGCTGGGCGGCGGCTGGCGGCAGGCCGGCGTACTCGCCGCAGGCGGGCTGTACGCCCTCGACCACCATGTCGAGCGACTCGCCGACGACCACGTCCATGCTCAGCTGATCGCCGATGCGGCCGGTGTGGACCCGGCGACGGTCGACACCAACATCGTCGTGGTGCGCACGGACGACGCTCCCGGACTGGTGGCGGGCTGCCGTGAGGAGGGAGTTCTCGTCTCGGCGGTCGGACCCCGGGTCGTACGGATGGTCACCCACCTCGACGTCAGCCGGTCAGCGGCCCTTCGGGCAGCCGAGATCGTGGCGAAGGTGCACTGATACTCTCCTGCACCAGCGTCGGCGAGGGTGCTCCGCTCGTCGTCCTGCCGGCGTACGGCCTTGACCATGTCGCGATGGCTGCGTCGTACGAGCCCGGGCTCGCCGCCCGGTCCGGCGTGCGTCGCGTCTACATGGACCTGCCCGGCACTGGTGCCTCACCCGCCGTCGGGCCGAGCTCTGACGCCGTCCTGGCAGCGGTCGAGGAGTGGAGGGAAGACGGCGTTGGGGGCGTCCTTTCGTGCCCTACCCGGCTGGTCGGTGAGGTCACTGGGGCTTGGCAACGCTCCAACCGCTGAGCAGAGACCGCTCCTCCTCGGGGCTCAGACCAGCTCGGCGTACCCGCCCGAGTCCTCGTTCCAGCTCCCACTCCAGTGCCGCCGAGACGAGATCGGTCAACGGTAGGCTGCGCATCCCGGCGGCATACGCTGCCGAGCTGTCGCGGTCGCTCCAGCCCAGGTAGGCCGGCTCGTGAAACCACAGCGGCAGTGATCGAGGCCCCATGTACTGCTCGACGCCCTGCTCGGCGAGCCACCGCGAGGGCACGGCGGTACGCTCGACGTCGCCGCCCACGGTTGACGCGCAGGCGTCGAGCACGTCGCCGAACCTCACTGTCTGGCTGCAGGCGTTGAAGGTGCCGACGACACCGCGATCACCTACGTCGAGCACCAGCCCGCGAGGTCGCGGACGTCGAGCGTCTGGGTGGGGGCGTCGAACGTGTCGGGGACCAGAACCGGCGCAGCCGCCGACCACCCGTTCATCCCGGTCACCGCGGCCGCGAAGCGCCCCGGCCAGTAGCCGAACCGGTCGCTGAGGTCGCCGTGCCCCGCGATCAGGCCGGAGCGTGCCACCAGCAGCCGGTCCGCCAGCGCCTCGATGCACAGCTGCTCGCAGGCCACCTTCGCCTCGCCGTACTGCTCGACAGTGGCCGTGTCACCCTCGTGGGCCGGCAGGACAGGCGCGGTCTCGTCGGCGCCGGGGGTGGCGTGCTCGGCGTACACCGAGCACGACGACACGAAGACCCAGTGCGCTGCCCGGTCGCCGAGTGCCGCCAGGGCGGTCCGTACGTGCCCGGGTACGCGGGAGACGTCGACCACCTGGTCCCAGTCGCGGCCTCGGACCTCGTCGTACGCCGCCGGATCAGCCCGGTCGGTGCGGACCCAGGTGACCCCAGGCGCGACTGCCCCCGACTCGCCGCGAGCCAAGCACGTCACATCGTGCCCGCGCTCTAGGGCGAGTTGTGCGACCGTGCGGCCCAGCCACGCCGTCCCTCCGAGTACCAGTGTCCGTGTCATGGGCCAAGTGCAGCATCGGCCTGGGCGACTTGCCCAGGCACGTTCGCCCTCGGCGTACCGGCTCTGCCGTGATGTTCGCGCTGGGCTCAACCGCGGCCGGATGCGCGTGCCGTGCGACCCACGGCACTAGACGACGAGGTGCGTGACCTCTGCCTCCACCTTCCGCCGCGGCGTGAGCTCCACGAGGTACATCGCTGTGAGCACGAACCCCCCGCCCACCAGCATCCGGCCGGTCACGCTCTCGCCGCCGAAGACCACCGCGAAGAAGGCGGCGAAGACAGGCTCCATCGTCATGATGATCGCCGCCCGCGTGGAGGCCAGGTGTGCCTGCGCCCACGTCTGCCCGAGCATCGCGAGAGCGCCGGCGGCCAGCGCCATGTAGAGCAGCGACGACCAGCCGCCGACACTGTCCGGTGCGCCGATGCCGTTGGGGGCGCTGACAATCGTGCACACGACGGCGATGACGGTCATCTGCACAATGGACAACCCGAACGCGTGCGAGGTCCGCGACCATCGGCCGAGACCGATGATGTGCAGCGCGTACAGCATTGCTGAGGCGAAGGTGACCATCACTCCGTACGACACCGAGAAGCCTTGCAGGGAAAGGAATCCCAGACCCACGGTGGCTGAAGCGACGGCGACCCAGATGATCGCGCTGATGCGTTCGCGGAGAAGCAGGGCGGCGAAGATTGGGGTGGCGACGACGTACATGCCGGTGACGAACCCCGACACGCTCGCCGGCGTGCGTTCCAGACCAAGCGTCTGAAGCACCTGCGCGACGCCGTACACGAGCCCAAGCACGACACCATGTCGCAGCTCTGCGCGCGACAGCTTCAGCACTGAGGTGGGGGCGAGGGCGAGGAGCGCAGCGGCCGCGAGGGCGAAGCGGATCGAGAGGAAGTCGAGCACCGACACCTCAACCAGCAGATCCTTGATGAGGAAGAACGTTGAGCCCCAGGCAGCGGTGACGCCCAGCAACGCCAGCGTCGGGAGCGCACCGGTTTGTCTGCTGACCACCGGCTCACTCTAGAGACGCACGCTCAGGCAATGACAAGCGCCGCCGGTGCGACCGCCCGGGCTGCCGATGCTGCCTGGCGTTCGGCACGCGATGTTCACCGGAGCTGACCCCTGGCGACGCAGACCGTGCACCTGGCGAACATCTCGTCGCGGTGAACTGACACGTAGCCGGGTGCGGGGAGGTCGCACCCGGACCAGGACAGGAGTGGAGCCATGGTCTGGCTTCTGCTGAGAGTCGTCGACGGTGCCGCATGGACAGCCAGGAAGCTGGTCTACCGCTCCCCAGGATGGTGACATCAGGCAGGGTCCGGTTCGCAGACGCTGCACGCGAGACGTCTCGACGAGCGCGTCAGATGACCACGATCTCGAGAGTGGAACCATACGGCGCCATCGTGCCGGCGTCGGGGTTCTGCGCGACGACGTAACCGAGACCGAAATACGGCTGATACTCCGTGACCTCGACGTCAAAGCCCGCGTCGACGAGGACCTGCTTGGCGTATTCGACTCCCGCGCTCATGACGTCGGGGATTTCGACCAGATGGGGGCCCCGGCTCGCGACGAGTCGGATCTTGTCCCCTCTGTGCCCGGTGCCGCTGTTGGGGCGCTGCCGGATGACGACGCCGTCGGCGACCTCGTCGTTGTAGACCTCCTGGAGCGCCACCTCGAAGCCGGTCTGCTCCAGCTCGGCTTGGGCCGTGTCGGCCTGATCGCCGGTGTGGTCGGTGACCTCGATCGGTCTCGGCCCCCGGCTGACCACCAGCGTGACGGTGGCGTCAGGCCGCAGCGATGTCCCCGCCTTCGGGCTGAAGCTGATGACCTGGCCCGCGGCGAACTTCTCGCTCCAGATCCGCTTCGGCGTCGCCGCTGTCAGTGAGCTGTCTTTGATCGCCGCCGTCGCCTCCGATTCGGTCAACGTGGCGATGTCGGGCACGTCGTGGCGCTCGGGCCCCTTGGACACGACAGCAGTCACGGTGCCGCCGTCGAGCACTCGGCTGCCGGGGCCGGGGTCGGTCGAGATGACGTGGCCCTCAGGAACCCTCTCGGAGTACGCCGAGTCGCGGATCTCCAGGTCGAGGCCGGCGTCAGCCAGGGTCACGGCCGCCTTGTCCTGGCTCACCGAGACGACGTCGGGGGTGTCGCGATAGCGCGCGACGCCGAAGTACCAGCCCGCCGTCGCCGCCCCGGCAGCGAGCAGGAGCACCAGGAAGAAGGCGATCCAGCCACCCTTCTTGCGCCGGCGCGGCAGCACCATCGGGCTGCCCGGAGCGGTGTAAGCGTCGGCGCGCTCGTCCTGCCGGGGGGACTCGAGCGTGTCGTGGTGTTCGTCGCGGCGTGAGGTGGGGAACACGCTGGTGCGGTCGTCGTGGGCGCGCACGAAGTCGGGCCCGGCTCCCGTCACTCCTGCGGCGGCGACGAAATGGGAGTCGACCCGCCGGAAGTCGTCGTAAGCAGCGACGTCGAAGACCTCGTCCTCGTTTGCCGGTGGGGGCTGGCTAGCGTCCTGGGACCGAACGGTCTCGTCGTCGGCCATCAGGTCGAACACGTTGTCGTACGCCCAACCGTCACTCGGTGCGGTGCCGACCGCGACGGTCGGTGTCAGGTCGTTCGTCAGCTCCTCGTCGTCGGCGACGCCGCGGTCGAGGGCGTGGCGCACGCGCTTGAGCTGCTGGAGCATCACATGTGCGTCGGCCGGTCGAAGGTCACGCTGTCGCGACGTGGCCCTGGCCACGAACGCATCGAGGTACGGCGGGAGACCGTCCGCCAGGGTCGACGGTGGCGGCACATCGTCGTGGACATGCTTGTATGCCACCTGGATGGGGCTGTCGCCAGTGTGCGGCTTGTGACCCGTCAGCAGCTCGAAGAGCAAGACGCCGAGCGCGTAGACGTCCGAGCGGGCGTCGGAGCGGCCCTCGGTGACGAGCTCGGGGGCGATGTAGGAGACCGTTCCCATCAGCACGCCGGCGGTCGCGGTGGCGGTCGTGGCTGAGCCGATCGCCCGAGCCAGGCCGAAGTCGGCGACCTTGACGCGCCCACGGGGATCGATGAGGACGTTCTCGGGTTTGACGTCGCGATGGATGATCCCGGACTCGTGGGCGGCGGCGATGGCCTTGAGGATCTCCTCGAAGATGGCCAGCGCCCGTTGCGGTGAGAGCGGCGCCTCCGCCCGGATCACGTCACGCAGAGTGAGTCGCCCGGCGACGTACTCCATGGCCAAGAAGAGCGTGCCGTCGTCGTCGCCCTGGTCGTAGATGGCGACGACGTTGGGGTGGGTGAGGCGGGCGGCGGCGCGAGCCTCTCGCACGAACCGTTGGCTGAACTCCTCGTTGTCGGCCAGCGCGTCCGGCATCACCTTGATCGCCACCGCCCGGTCGAGCCGCAGGTCGTTGGCCTCGTAGACGGTGGCCATCCCACCACGGGCGATCTTGGCGCCCACCCGGTACCGCCCGTCGAGCAGGCGCCCGACGAGGGGATCGGTGGTCGCGGGTCGTTCCACGGACTCAAGTTTAGGGAGCGTCACCTCGGTCACCGGGAAGCCTCGCCGTCTCCACCCCCTCAGCGCCGACCCCGAACCTTATGCGTCTGGCGGGTTGTGGCTGCCCGTGTGGCCCTCTGCGGCGCTGCGAGGGCAGCACATGTCAGGCTGGGGGCGTGAGCGAGACAGTGGACAACCCAACAGACCTCGAGCCCCTCGTCGACGCGTGGCTGACCTTGCGCGAGGCCGCCGACGAGCTCGGCGTCACCCCCAGCAAGGTGCGTCAGCTCGCCCGGGAGCACCAGCTCGTCGTGCTCAGGCGCCCGCAGGGCAAGGAGCTCGAGATGCCGGCGGCGTTTCTGCAGGACGGCCTCGTCGTCAAGGGCCTCGGTGGCACCTTGACGGTGCTGGCCGACCATGGCCTTCGCGACCAGGAGTCTGTCGAGTGGCTGTTCACCGCTGACGACTCCCTGCCGGGCCGGCCCATCGATGCGTTGCGGGAGGACCGCGGCACCGAGGTACGACGACGCGCTCAGGTCATCGTCTGAGCAGCCGTCACCAGGGCAGCGCGCTTCAGAGGCTGCGGTTGGTGACCCGGTCGGTCAAGACCCGTAGGGCTGCTCGTGCATCGCCATCGACGACCGGCGCACGTTCCAGCGCAGCCAGCGACGCCGCCGTCAGTTCTGTGATCACCGTCTCGACCGCTTCGAGGGCGCCGGTGTCACGGATGACCTGCTGGACGGCGGCGACGCCGGCTGCGTCGATCTCCGCCCTGGCGAACGAACGGTCGAGGACGGCGCGTTGCCTCGAGCTGGACTTGGCGAAGGCCCGAGCCACCAACAAGGTCCGCTTGCCCTCACGGATGTCGTCGCCGCTGGGCTTGCCGGTGACGCGGGGGTCCCCGAAGACGCCGAGCACGTCGTCGCGCAGCTGGAACGCTTCGCCGAGGGGGACGCCGTACGACGACAGGGCCGCCAGCAGCGGCGGCTCGGCGTTGGCCAGCGCGGCGCCGAACTGGAGGGGCCTCTCGACGGTGTACTTCGCCGACTTGTAACGGACGACGCGTAGCGCCTCCGAGGCGCTGGTGGTGCCGCCGGCCTGGGCGAGCACGTCGAGGAACTGGCCGGCGACGACCTCGGTGCGCAGCAGGTCGAAGTACACGCGGCCGCGGACGATCACCTTGGGTTTGAAGCCGCTGCGGCCAAGCAGCTCGTCGGACCACGACAGCAGCAGGTCGCCGAGCAGGATCGCCGCAGAGCGCCCGAACCGCTCGGCGTCGACGCGCGCAGTTTCTGCGAGACGAAGCCTCTTACTGAAGGCGCGGTGCGCGGCCGGCTGTCCGCGCCGGGTGTCTGAGTCATCCATCACGTCGTCATGGGCGAGAGCGCTCGCGTGCACGAGCTCGATCGCCGCCGCGGCGGTGATGATTTCCTGGGTCGCGTCGACCGGGCCACCGGCAGCGCGCCAGCCCCAGTAGGCGAAGGCGGGGCGCAGCCGTTTTCCGCCGTGGACGGCGCGTCGGGCAGCGTCGACCAGCTGGTAGAGCTCGGCGCCGATCGGTGCCAGCTGACGCTGCTTGTCGTCGATGAACGAGTCGAGAATCTCCGCGACCGCGTCGGTCAGCTCAGCGGGGATCGGCTCGATCTCGGTCACGACCGCGAGCCTATCGAGACCCGACTTGTCAGGGTGACATGAGCGCGGCGGCGTCCTCTGCACCCTGACAAGTCGGTCTGCTCGGTACCCTCCTCCCATGGTGACCGGTCGGCACGCGCGCACCCTGGAGCGGCCTGCGATGCTCCGCGAGCTGCTGGCCCGGCCTGGTCACTCGTACTCGTTCGAGTTCTTCCCGCCGAAGGACGACGACGGCGAGCGGCGGCTGTGGCAGGCGATCCGGGAGCTCGAACCCCTTGACCCGACGTTCGTCTCGGTCACCTACGGCGCCGGCGGCTCCACCCGTGACCGCACGGTCCGGATCACCGCACGGATCGCCAGCGAGACCACCCTGACCCCGGTGGCTCACCTCACCTGTGTGGGGCACAGCCGCGACGAGCTGCGGTCGGTGATGGGTGCGTACGCCGACGCCGGGGTCCGCAACGTGCTGGCCCTGCGCGGCGACCCGCCCGGTGGTCCGGGCAAACCGTGGATCGCGCACCCCGACGGGCTGGACCACGCCGACGAGCTCGTCGCACTGGTGCGTTCGCTCGGTGACTTCAGTGTGGGAGTGGCAGCCTTCCCTGGGGGGCACCCGGAAGCCGCGGACCTCGACGCCGACGCACGCGTGCTCACAGCCAAGGCGAGGGCCGGCGCCGACTTCGCCGTCACCCAGCTGTTCTTCGAGACGGAGCCCTATGTCGCTCTCGTGCGCCGAGTCGAGGCACTCGGCTGCCCGATCCCGATCATCCCCGGCATCATGCCGATCACG
>JAABUS010005679.1_pt1 | contig 16075 bp, 5 predicted proteins | sample 5560161 | NCBI WGS metagenome assembly JAABUS01 (sample SAMN10711885, study PRJNA513376) | rock metagenome | isolation source: Antarctica rocks | place: Antarctica: Victoria Land, Trio Nunatak nord | collected 2016-01-04
TTCCCCAAAATCTATAACCCGACCCGAAAGTTATACCTAATTAGGCCAAGTTTTAACCTAATATAGTTAGTATTTTCATAATTTATGCAATTCGGTTCCAACTGTTGGAACCGAACGGTCAGTCTATCTAAGACAAAGTTTACTTAACAAACAAATCTTAACAATTGTAGACGTTGTACGTATCCTAGACTATGTTGATAATCGATATGGATTAAGCTTTGCTCTTGTACATTCGCTTAATTTATTAACTTGCTTGCCCCAATAATTGCGAAAGACTAATAGTCTTTTCGGATTGCGCAAGTCTTGCAGTATTTAAATGTTATATTATTACAATTCTTTCGAAAGTTGTGCATTATGTTAATCTATTAAAAAGTATTTTCGATTGAAAATAACTTGACAAGAGTGTCACAAGGTTATCGCATCAGACTCGGAGCCAATGGGTGATTGATGACGTAGGCGAATAGAGGTTGGCGACGGCGACGTGCCACGGTTTCTGCCGAGTTTCACCTCCTCAGCTGCGATAGAGACGATGCAGACCGTAATCTGAATGGTGGTCACAAAAGCCTTCCTAGTGTCAAACACGCAGCACTTCAAAAATATATCTCCAATTCAACTCTACCAAGAAGCATGAGATGGCTGAAAATAGGTATGGGTTGAATGCATGGAGTAAAGCCTGTTCTACCCCGAAATTTACTAAATTTTGTATCATGACATTTGTGTCTCCGTCGCTCTTTTGTATGTATCATCGTCCTTAATCGCCGTTCAAAGGGAGGCGAAGAATCTGGCGGGAATGGATCTCTGTTCACACCAAAATCGAAATGATTCTCTGTCTTCAATCCAATACGTCGACAGTCATCATTGAATGGGGATGAGAATGTTCAAGCATGCGCATGCGCATAGCCAACTGCAATCAAAGAGGAGACACCGATCCAACCTTGCCACAAAGCCCGACCACCAACACCAAGCGGATATTAGCCTTGTTGTTCCAAAGAACCACTTTGCTGTCCCACCTCCTTCATTGGATCAAACCCCCATAGTAAAATCGTGCTCGATGCCAGGCGTGACACTGGCCATAAACTAGAGGTGTGTTAGCTATTGCTTCCTCACAAACGCAAAAAGAGGCCCACCTTCAAGAACACTATCAAGTATTGATCTACTCGTATAGCAACCTCATCCTTCTCTGTTCCTCCTTCGTTTTGCAGAACCTCCCACTCATCCCCTCCTGCACCACCAGCGGCGGCCACGCCAGCAGCTTTGTCTTGTCGTTCTGCGATCTGTGCACGACTGAGCTCGTCGACCAGGCCTTCCATGCCGCTCTCTATCTTTCCGTTACCACTGACGCCCCCGCCTACTCCGCTGCCTCCACGCTTGATCTTCTGCAATCGGATTCTAAGAGCAGCATCTGCACGGTCGAGCAGAGTCTTCATGACCGATGCATGCCGGCATGGATGTATTGAGGCCATCTTAACGCCAGCGCTGTAGTAGGGGAAATCCTCGAGAGTGACAGTCTTATCAGCGTAGTCGCCCACTATATCTTCCATCATCAAATGCGGCGCCAGGGGTTCCGATGCAGATGCGTAGCCGGATAAGTATAACCGAGGGGTGCGGTAATAAGGTGTGTAGGTAATGTAGAGCGTATATGTCCGCAATGGCCTGTCAATAGCCACCGTCAGCCGACCATCCCTGACCATGTCAAAATTGGATGGGAGACTTGCGCCTTGGTCCCCTTGGCCTTCGGATCCCGTATGATCGCCTCCTCGTCATCTTCTTCATCCTCCATGTCCGGGATCTCCTCCTCTTCTTCTTCCTCCCTTTCTCCCAGCTCCCCACTTTCGTCGACGGTCCTTACATCCCTCATCCTTGCCTCTTGACTCGCGGCTAGCCCTCCAGTCCTCAACCACCCATCGTCTTCTCCGCCTGCGCCTTCTGCTCCGCCAACGAAGCCATCCTGCACCATCGCCTCATCTTGCCCCGCATCACCGGCGAAATTCTCGTCTAAGCGTCTATGGCAGGGAACGCCTCGGGTGATCAAGAACTGCTTCTCTGGTGGAAGGTATGAGACACGCTTGGCGGGTGTGGCGGCATCACTCCATGACCATGTTGGGAATTTGTAGACTAGGTAGTCGCCCGCGAGGACGAACTCCTCTGGGGTGATCTGCCCGGTATTGCGGAAGGTGGAGGTGTGGGTTACCGGTGCCCAGCGGTCGCGAAGGGTGGAGAGCGTGGAGCGGACAGTATTCATCGTACCAGAGATTACTTAGGAAGCGTTGAGACGCTGCGAATCGAAGTCTTAGGTAAGTAAGGTAGAGGGGCGACTGGAGCAAGATAAAGCTCCGGTGGGGGTGATAAAGAACCGGTGATCATCCGTTGCCTGGTAGGGCTGAAGTCACGACACCCGCCTTGTCATCTGCGGAATATCATTGGTGAGCTCGTGAAGGATTCACAGTTGTCAATTACTAAGCTGAACATATACTTGAAGTGAGACTTCTGTTCTCCTTGCATCGTTGAGTATTGTCACGAATCGATACCGAACGCCGGCAGAGTGCACTTTCAGGGGTACACCAAACGCTCATTTGAAACCAATAACTAATTGACGCAGCCTTGGGCAGATCGACCACTGACGACTCGTAGTGGAAGAGGCAGATAGTCAAGGCTTATCGCGTATTTGGCATCGAAAACCACTTGGGGGACTAGTGATTATCAGGCTCTAGCCAGGACATTGTGCACCCATTGCTGCAGGCGCATTAAATACCACGTGTAGGAGAAGCTAATGTATATCTCTCCATCTTCGCGCCTGGAGTACTTGGCTGACCATTTGTCGCAAGACATAAAATAGCTCCTTAATCTCGGTATAGAACTTTGACGATCATGGCTGCCCCTCCGCCTGCAATCGCCTTGCCAGCTGACATCAAACACTATGCCCTGGCCCTCGAAACGAAACCGGGTGCATCCATCCAGTACACACTTGCCCAGAGCAGGAAGCGAACTGATTCGCCTCTTATTGTCTTCCTCAACGGTTTAGTGGCCGACAAGTCTTCCTGGCTCCCCACTATGGCCGGCATCATCAGAGCAGACCCTGATTTCCCAACAATGGTAGCCTACGATCGGTATGGCCAAGGCCTTACGGAAGATCGTGATCCGCAAGATAGAGGGCGCGAAGAAGGATACGGCCACGATGTGAGGGACGCAGCTGTAGATCTGCATCAGTTGATCGGTCAAGTTTTCAAAGACCACTCTCTCTCGAAAGATACGATGCCACAATTGGTCTTGGTGGCAAATTCTATAGGCTGCGCCGTCGCCAGAGTATTCGCTCAGGAGCACCCAGAAAAGGTTGCCGGTATCATCCTACTCGACTCTGTTATGGCGAACTCGAATTTCGACTTCTGGCCCGACCCTGATGCCGAAGGGTTCGATGCGAGCCAGCTACCAGACGACGTAAGTGAGGAAGTGTTGAGAGAGCAAAGGGCCAAACTCAAAGCCATCTTCAGCCCAGAAACCAAGAACAGGGAGGGTCTTGATCGTAGGAATCTGGCCAGCCTGTTGCCCCATAGCGACAAGCCAAGTCTAGGCAGCCCTCATGAGCGAGGACCTTTCATTACTGTAGTGGGGCACCATTTCGAAACCTTTGCACAGGAGAGTTCGCGTGTAAGCCCAGTCGTCGCGTGAGCGAGAGCGCCGGTCAAGTCGATGCTAACCGTGATGCAGTACATGGGTTTGTCAGTGTCACTGACCATGAAGTATGCCAATCCTGCCTGGCATGAATATAACGAGGGCTTGGCGAGGTTGACCGATGCGGAGCGCGCGAAGGGACCCATAATCGCACCAGGTTGTGGTCATTTCGTACAGCGGGATAATCCGGAGTTTGTCGTACAGGAAGTATTACAGATGTGGAAGGATATCCAAAAGAGCTTTATCTCGGATTCGAGCAGAGCAACAGGTGCATAGGTGCAGCCTGGGCTGCAGAGATCATCCAATGATGAATGTGGCAATGGTCCGCTCTCGCGGGGCTACGATCTCTTTTTCCGATTCTTCGTGGGAGTTGAATAGATAGCACGGATTACTGTGTATGCTTCAAGCCGGTGCTTCATTCATACGATGGTGTGTTGTCATCCAAAGGCTTCACGTTTTGCTGTGACCCAAATGGGCCATTGTTTGTGGTGACTCCGTGCAACAAGAAGGTATCGTGGTGGTTTGCAAGCCCCGTCTGTACACATCCTTTCTGGATTTGCGCCTGAGCCCTAATTATTGGTACTCGTTCGATCAACTTCTTTGGCTCTCGACCGAACACGTGCGAAGACTGACTGGACAAATACCGCCCAGCCTTCAAGATCGGCGATATACCCCTAAGCCCCACGCGACTCTAAGCAAGGCCAGGCCATAAGCCATGCCCAGACTATCCCACAGTACGTTGAGCTTACTGCCCTTGACTTCTTTCCAGCCAACAGGAACCTCAACGACAGGTATGCCAGCCAGTTCGGCCAGCATCAGCATCTCAACGTCAAAGATCCAGCCCTCGCAATGCATGTAAGGTATAATATAAGGTAGCGAGGAGCGCGAGAAAAGTTTGAACCCACACTGAGTGTCTCGAATGGCAGCTGTCGCTGGTGGTGTAAGGAGTCGAAGCAGGAGGTGAAAGGAGTGCATAAGTAGATTGCGTAGGAACGAACGCTGATCGATCAGGTCAGAATATTCGACAGAACACAATCTGCAGGATGAAGAATTACCATAACCACGGCCTCAGTACCCACAAGATGTGCTCGTGATCCCACGGCCACTCCCCTGCCATCTGCATCTTCGACTTCCCTGGACGCGCGAAGCAGCTTGCCAAGATCCTCGAATTTGCTCGCTCCATCGGCATCGGCAAACACCGCATACTCGCCTCTGACGTGTCTCATGCCGTGTGTGACGGCGCCACCCTTTCCTCTGTTATCTTGTAGGGAGACGACACGAATGTACGAGGAGTCCTTCCCTAAATCTCGAGCAAAATTCAAGACTGTATCGATGGTCTTATCAGTAGAGCCATCGGAGATTACTAATATCTCCCAACCTGTAGGCTTTGACTGCGAGTGTAATAAATGCGACGCATTGCGTCCATTCACCCCATTGACCTTCGGCTTCCGACCTTTTAATTCGCCATTCACCCTCTGCTTTGAATCTTTATCTCCATACTCCATCTGCAGGTACTCCACAGCTTCCGTGAGCATGATCTCAATGCGCTCCTCCTCGTTATATGCAGGAACAACAAGCGACATGAACACCTCGGGTCCTTCAATGGCGATATCGTTGCCCAATGGCTCGCCTCCCTTCGCTGCATCGTCCTTACGCGCGGTAAAATGATCACGCCAACAGGGCAGGTCTCTTGCGTCACTGAGGTTACCGTGCTTATCGATATGTCGGAATGTTTTTTCCTGGGGTGACGGTTCTCGAGGGTTGGGAGCCGCGATGAAGAGGGTAAGAAAGCACTAATCATGGTTAGAGTCTTCATGCGCGCAACGACTGTGTAGAGTATACCACTAGCGCTCCTGTGAGAAGAAAAGTAATCAGAGCGGACAGGATCAATGTTAGGGGAGCTCGACGCGAGGTCTCGAGCGTGCGATCGAGGATATCCATCCCCCTGGACAATTCACGAGAAGGACCTTGAAGTTGTGTAACGAACGACGAAGACACAGTGTTCATGATATAGCATTGAGAAAAACGGAGTTACATTCGAGATCGGAACAAATGGAAGTTTTTGTCTATGTATGCGACAACAGGCAATAGAAGGGTAAATTAGAAGTTGCCTATTATTGCAAAAATTCGTCTACCAATGTTTTGCCAAAAGACGCAACAATTTAGTTTTGTATCAAATAAGTCTACTAGTATTAGAATATTAACTCCTGATTTCAATTGTAATATAATAAATAATACTACTTAGTATTTTTCAATATAGATACTAAGCTTCGACACATAAAACAATAAAGTATAATATTAGAAACTAGACTCGAAAACTATTAAAAGAGATATCAAAATAATTTTACTAGATAAAACTTAGATCTATACTAGATTTAGTATACAAGACAAAAGACAGGAAAAATAAGAGAAAAATAAAACAATATTAACTATATAAGATTGCAGACTTTATATATAAAAGATAATATTAATAATATTTGAAAATAAAAATAATATACAATTATTTCTTATTTTTTATGTAAATAAATTTCAAACAAATATGTATACAATAATTTTGTACAAAATATTAAATATATATATAACTATTAGATTACTAGTAAACTCGACTAATTAATTTGTAATAACTTTTTTTTCTTAAATAATTATCGACAATACTATTATAAATAAATTGAAATATACAAAGATAAAAACAATTCAAGTTTAATATATTTATTTTTCCTCGAAAATATAGAAAGTTAAAGTGTTTTTTATATTTAGCTAAAGAGATTCTATAATAATTATACATTTTATTAGAAAGCGTTTCGAGTATTTAATACTTCGCGAAACAAGTTAAATATTACTTAAATTAAATTTGTTAAATTTGAGTTAATTTAAATTTTAAATTAAATATCTAATAGATACAACTTAATTCAAACTTTCTAATTTAAATTTAATTTATTTTCAAATAAAACTCGAATTCGATAGTACACTAAGATTAGAATAAAAAGACTTATAATTCTAGATTTTTTTTTATATATCTAAAAATTAGTAAGCAACTTAATAAAGTATACAAATATATAATATTTGTATTTAATATATTGTAATTTATTATTTATATTAAATTTCAAATATTTGTATCTAAAAGCTCTAAAGTTCTTAATTATTTAATATAGTTTTTTAATCTTAATTTTAAAGATTTAAAATTAATAATTATTTTAAAGTTTATATTGTACTAAATTTTATCTAAGCTTTTTTATTATTATTCTCTATATCTTTTTTGTTATATATATTATTTATAGTTTTAAGTTTTATAACCCTAAGATATATTTAGATATTTTATATCTTTATAATATTGTATTAATTTTTATTATTATTAAACAATAATCTTATAATATATTTTAGATAAAATCTATTATATATTAAATTCTTTTTGTTAAATTTAGTTAGAAATAAAGATATATATTCTAAAGATATTTATTTTTGTCTTTAACAAAGAACAATATACTTACAATCAAAATATTTTAATAAATACACAAAATTAAAATCGAGCTTTATTATTGTTAAGTATTTAATATAAATTGTTGCATATAGATTATTTAATTTAAAAATTAATAAAAAGATAAATAGAATACAAACAAATTAAATAATAAATATATTTTTAATTATAAAAACAACAACTATTTAAAAACTATCTTGTAAATATTTAAAAATACTAAATTATTAATATAATTTTATTGTTAAGACTCTTAAAACTCGAACAAAATTATATCAAAAATAAAAGATTTGTTGTTTTAACAAAATTAGAAAGATTAAAAAAATTAATTTTTTTATATTTAGCTTTATATTAATAGAAATAAACTTATTATTAAATTAAGTTTATCTTTATTTTACTTTATTAATATTAATAATCTTTAAAGAAGTAATTTTTCTTTATTTATATATAATTATTTAGGAAGATAACAATTAATTTGTATTAAATTAATTTTATTATAAACAAATTTATATAATATAGATTAAAATAATAAATATTATATTTAGAGAAAAGCTATTAATAGGAATTTGAATAACATTATAAGATTAAATATAGACTGACCGTTCGGGTCGGTTTTTCCCCAAAATCTATAACCCGACCCGAAAGTTATACCTAATTAGGCCAAGTTTTAACCTAATATAGTTAGTATTTTCATAATTTATGCAATTCGGTTCCAACTGTTGGAACCGAACGATCAGTCTAATTAAATAGCTATAAAAAATAATATTAATTCTATTTTTTATAAGAATTTAAATATAAACTTAAATTCTTAAAAAAAAAATTAATAAATATAATTTTTTTAAATTAATGTATTATATTTATAAGTTTTTTTAAGATTAAATTTAAAATTTATTAAAATACAAAATTCTTTATTAATATTAATTTCTATATTTAAGATATAAGTGTTTGGCTTAAAATAATATAAATTTCAACAAATTAAACTGCATTATATATATAACAAATCTACTTATATTTTTATTAAATTTGTTTTAAAAACTTACAAAAAAAGCAAAAATATAAATAAAACTTAAATTAAAATCTATATATTGTTAAGTCTTGCAAACAAATTAAAATGTAAATATTAAAAAAAAAGACAAATATAATAATAATTTATTTAAAATTACTAAATTTTAAATAATACTATTATATTAGATATTTAACAATTAAGAGTAAACACAAATAAAAATTATTGTTTGTAGTAAATATATAAAAGAGCAATAAAACATATTTAATATTATTAATATTTAAATTTTTCTAGTACTAATATATAATAAAATATAACAAAATATTTATACTAATTAAATTATATAAAAAAAGAATATTAATTTAAGTAAAATTTCTATTTTTAAACAAAATTGCAATTAATTTAAAAAAAATATCTTAAATATTAAAACTAAGATTAATCTAATATTTTTAGCAATTATTGTAGTTGTTTATTTACTACTTTTATAATATTAAATTTAATCTTTTAAATATTTTAAAAGTTTAAAAACTTTTATAATTATAAAATTCCTAATATTTTTGCTTTAATATTGCATTATTAATTAACAAAATATAATAAACAAAGTACAAAAGTATTGTATAAATAAGATTCTAATATTGCGAAAAACTTAATATAAAATTACAATTATATTGCTTAAAAAGATTTACTATATAGACAAATATATAAATGTTAATATTTGTTAATATTTTAAAAATATCTTGTATTTATTAATAATATAAATAGACAAAATATTTTTCTTTTATATAATTAAAACAACTTTATATATCAATATTAACTAAATTTAAAAACTTTATTTTAGAATATTATCTTTTTACAAATATTTTTTTAAACGCGAAATAATAATTTGACGCAATATATTTGTATATATAAATTTTCTTTATATATTTAATAAAAAGAATTAATATAATTTTTCAAAGTTAATATATTAATAAAATAATAGCTATAATTTTGTATTATATAATTAAAATATTAATATAAATACTGCAAAGTATGTATTTGCGTTAATAATAAAAAGTTTTAACAAAAATATATTCAAGTTAAAAATTTAAAAAGTATTTCTTTGATAAATAAGTTATTTGTTATTTTTCTAGTTAAGATTATACAATATTTTTGCGTATAATAGATAACTTAATATTGTTTAATTATAATACAATATTTTAAAAAGCGCAACTTTTTGTTCAAATCATATAAAATATAATAGAAAAATAAATAAAAATATTTACAATTTAATATATTATTAATATAAGAGTAGTAAAATGCTAGTAAAGTTTTGAAATATATTAGAAAATTATATAGATTGCACGTCTTGTTAATACAATTATTAAAAAAGCAAAACAAGATGTTAATGTTTCAATTTAAAAATATAAGCTTATATTTTTTTTATATAAAATAAAGATTATTCTTTGTAATTATAATCAAATATTTCTCTTAAATTTCTTATATATCTTGCACAAATTATTAAAAAAATTAAAGTTAAATTTGCAATATCTTGTTGTTCTTTACTCAATCCTCAAATTTAACTTTAGAATTTAACTAAATTCTTTAATTAAAACTATTGTTTTTTGTTTAAATTTTTGTTTAAATTTTTGTTTATTTGTTTGATTATATTTTGCTTGAAAATTACTATAGCAATTAAAATTATTTTGCTTAGAATTAGAAAAAAATTGTAAACTAAATTTCTTTTAACAATTTAATTTAGCGATAAAAGTATATATTTTAAACAAATTAATTATAAATTTTAATAAAGATTAAGATATATATATAATTAAAATATATTATTTAATATAAAAATTTTAAAATATATTTATTAAAAAATTACAATATATATATATTGTTGCAAACAAACCTATTGAATATAAAATAAAACATAAAATATAAAACATAAAAAATAAAACAAAAACAAAAACAAAAACAAAAAACAAAAACAAAAAACAAAAAACAAAATAACTCGAACTACTAATATATTTTTTTCTAATATATTTTTTTTACAAAAATATTAGTATTAACTTAAATATACTTTGTAAAACACAAAATATACTAATAATTTCTACTTTTAAATTTTATTATTATATTGTTTTAAATTGCTTATATAACAGTTGCAAAAAATTTAAATATTAAATAATATTTTTTTAACTTTTTGCGCAAGTTTAAATTGATACAAAATTATAATTATAAAATACTTTTTAGTTTCTAATAAATTTAAAACAATATAAAGTAATTTGCTTTTTTGCTTAAATCTTCTATTTTTAACTTTACTAAAATTAATAATATTAGAATACTTAATAATATGCAAGTCTTTTTAAGTTATTAATAGACTAATCGCGTCGGGTCGATTAATCGAGTTCAAGTCGATTAATCGACCCAAATCTTGGCGATTTGAGTCAACCTGATCCAAAAGTCTTGACGAGTCGATTTCTAAAGTTGGAATTGAAAACCGAGTTGGATCGAATCGATTTCTAGAATTGAAACTGAAACTCGACCTAAAAAACCGATCCGAATCGCCAAGACTATGTAAATAATTATCTTGTAATTATTAATAGTTAACATATAGTTAAAATATATTTAATAATATTTAATTATTTAATTATAATAAGATAATGCATTATAGTAATACATTACTACTTTTTACAAAGAAAATAATTAAATCGCACCTATAGGTTCTATAGAGCCTATAGGTGCAAATAATGCATTTTATTAATAAATTGCATCTATAAGGTCTATAGAGCCTATAGATGCAAATATTGCATTTTACTAATAAATTGCATCTATAAGATCTATAGAGCCTATAGGTGCAAATATTGCATATTATTAATAAAATATTTTATTCTAAAATTAGAAATTCTTGGCATAATAACGTTATTTTCGATTTCTTGGCAATTCGATTCGATTCCTAGTATTGGAATCGAATATCGACTCGGGTCGAATTGGGTCGATTCCAACATAATAGAAATCGACTCGAGTTTCGAGTCGATTCCTAGGGTTGGAACCGTCGGGTCGGGTCAATTCCAATAGTTGGAACCAAAACCCGACCCGACGGTCAGTCTAGTTATTCAGTATTAAACAATTTTGTTATTTTTAACATTTTTTATATAAATAGATTTGTAAATTTTAAAGAAATTAAATTCTAAGAAAAATATAATTCTTTTACTTTAAATTATAATATAAATAATTAACAATATTAATATATAAATATTAATATAACAAAAAATTGCAAATTATAAAGTAAAGATTTACTTAATTAGAATTTTTAAGACAAAAATATTATTAATAAATTGTTTTTATATACGTTCTTTTGTTTATTAAATTACTATAATACTTTATACTAGATTTTAAATTTTAAAACTAGTTTAATATCTTGCAATATTTTACTATTATTGAAATATTAGATAGTTTATAATAATTTGTAGCAATTATTCTACTAATTAGATACTTAAAACAAAGTTTTGTAAAAAATGTATCAAAAATAAAAATAATTAAGTTTTGCTTTTAACAAAAAATCTCGTATTACAATTACAATTATTTAATATTTATATTTAATTTATTCAATTTTATAATCTTTATTTAAATTATTATATAATATTATAAACAAGAAATATAACTTAAAAGAATATTAACAAAATTATATTTATATTTTATTTTCAAACTTTACAATTTACAATACAATTAATAGAAAATAATTAATTTAAAGTACAAAAACTCTAATAGAATAAAAGTTAATCTAAAGAATTTACGAAATATATTATTATATTTGCAATAATAATTAAAAAAAAATACAAATAATATTATATAGCTAGCTAAGAGTTTTATTTTAAACTAATATTTATTTGTATTTACTAAAGATTTTCGAGATTATTTTAATAATTTGCAGTTAAAACGCAAAATAAAGAAAAATCTAAACTTAAATCTTAATACTAAAAAGTCTTATTATTAGATAAACAACTTTATTAAGACAAAAAATTCTATTAAGTTAACACAAAAAAATAATAGATTGTTCGAATATTATTAGATTTAAAAATTACAAAGAATTATAAAATAACAAAAATTATATAATAACAAAGAATTATAAAATAACAAAGAATTATAAAATAACAAAGAATTATAAAATAACAAAGAATTATAAAATAACAAACTACTAGCAAAACAAATCAAAAGACTTTAAAAAAATCTTAATAAATCTTATATATAAACAATAAATAAAAATTAATATATTTGTTATTTAAATATTGTCAATACTAATAATTGCTAAAATTAATCAAAATTATTATATTAATTATATTGTATACAAAAAAAGTATTGATTTAAGCGAAAATTTTACTATCGAAAATAGTAACAATTTGTTATAAGAAAATATCTTAAATATCAAAGCTATACTAGATATAATCTTTTTAATTATTTTTGTAATTATTTGTATATACAACTTATATTAATAATATATACAAATCAAATTCTTTGTATATTTAGAAGGAAAAATTTATATACAAAAATATATAATTTTAAGAAGTCTTTTTGTTCTATTTAATAACAGTTAATTGATAGTATTAAATTAAAAAAAAAGATTTGCAAAATTAATTAGTATAAAGTACAAAGAATATAACAAATATTTATAATTATTATATTTAAAAAAGTCTTTTATATAAATTAATATATTAAATTTAAATCTATAAATATTTAGTTTACAATTTAATTTTATTAAGTTTATAAAATAAAAAAGTATCTTTACTTTGTACTAAAGTATCATATACAATTTATGTACTAATGTTTATTAAATTAATATTATACAAATTGATTTTTTTTTTACAATTTTTTTTGAATTAAAATAACAATTTAACGCAATTTATTAGTATATAAAAAGATTTTTTGCAAAATAAACAAAAATAATTAATGCAATTTTCTGAAATTAATATTTTAATAACTTGAAAACTATAATTTTACAGAATATAATTAAGACGCAAATACAAATATTAAGAAAATCAAAGATATATTTGTACTAAATATAGAGAGTTTTAATAAAATTTTTAAAAAACTAGAACTAAATTATATTTAACTTTAATATTTTTACTATAATATTAAAGAATATCTTTAATTTTATAAATTAATTATCTTAAATAATTGTTTGTTGCAATTTATAATTTAAAAAATACAAATTTATTTAAATGCTAGTTATAATTACTAGAATAATAACTAACAATACTTTATATATTATATATTATAGATATACTAGTTTGCTTATTTATAACAATATAATAAATTGCAAAACTTAAATTAGTTTTATATTTTTTAATTGCAAGATTATTTTTATAATATAAATAATATTAAGATTGTTAATCAAATATAAAACTAAATTTATTGAGACAGGAATATTGAATGGTTTAGAATATATATTAAAAACTAGTATATCTTTTGCAATCTTTTGCAAGATCTCTAGTATTACAAATTGAATATTAAAATTCTATTTATATAAATTGTAAAATACTTTTTTGGTTAAATATAAAAAAAATTGTAATATTATTAATTTCGTTAACTTCTAGTGTTGTTTAATTTTTTTAAGTATTAAAATTGCTAAACAATAATAAATACACAAAAGCTTTTGTAACAATTATATAACTTTATTACTAAATTTAGATTTTTGTTTTCTTTTTTTTTAAAATAGAGTATAGATTAATTTTTTAACAATTGTTTTTATTTAATTGCTAATATCTGAAATTTGCTTTTGTAAAATACATAATTGTTTATTTAATTGCAAAAATACAATAGATTACTTTCTGAACAACAATCTAGTATTTAAACGGTTTAAAAGAAGTTTAGATAATAACAATATTAAATTTATTATTATTAATTAAATAATATTTAAAAGATTCTTTTTAATTTGTACTTATTTTGTTGTAATTATTCTTTAAGAGATTTAACAAATTAAATAGATTATCTTAAGATATATTTAGAAGATATTTTGCTATATAATTTTTATTATATTTAGTGACTGTTATTAATTTTATAACTTAAAAAAATTAATATATTAAATTAAACAAGAAATCGAATTCTAATAATTAATTTGAACTTAATTGCTAATTATTAGCACTATAATAATACACTTAGCTAACTGGATAATTATAGAAATATATAAAAATATATCTTTACTTTCTTTTCTTTTATTTAAAGAGATTTGTACTTATTAATTTGTAATAATTTTTAATAATTTTGTTTTATTTTTATTAAAAGATCTTAATATTTTAATGTACTATTAATTTATTTAGTTAAATATAACAATTTTGCAATTTCGAACAAACTAGTAATTAAAATTAAAAATAAATAATACTTTGCTTATAATAACAAATATTGCACAATCTTTAAAAAATAATAACAAAAAAATTATTAATTTTTTAGATTCAATAACAAGAAACTCGATTAAGAACAACATATATTAAACTAGTAAAACAAAATATTTTAATATATAGAATCTATATTTTAAAAGTACTATAATTAGAAATAATAACTTAGTTGCTATATATATTTAATATAATACTATTTTAAGTTATATTTTATCTAATAATAATAGTCTTAACTCTTAATAGATATTTTAATAGCAACAATTAAATTAAGATTTTAACAAATAGAAAATTAACTTAATTAACAATAATTTAGAAATTGTTAAAAAAAAAAATTGTTATTTGTTTTAAATAATTAGTAAAAAGATTGCTATAATAAATATTGTTTAAGTTTTCTTAATTAATTATTAGATTAATTGTTAAATCAAGTTTTAATCTTAACTTTAGAAATTAATTCGACTTAACAATTCTAATATTAGAAATCAACTTAAATCTTAATTTGATTTCTATTATTTTATTATTTTAGAATCAAATTAACTTAATTTAACTTAATTCTCGATTTTAATATTAGAAATCGAATTAAATTGTTAAAAATATTAAAAATACCAAAAATAGTATAAATTTAATATAAATTTAGATCTTTTTAATTATTTTCTAGATAATGCACAATAGTAATGCATAATGTAAAAATAATCTTCTAAATTTATTAATTAATTAAAATAGATTAACTATATCTATTGAATTCTCAATTAAATATTACTAAAAATAATAAAATTTACTAAAAATAGTAGTCTTAACAATTTGAATCGATTTTTCGAGATAATTTTCGATTCTAAGTTTGCAATTCGATTCAAATAGTTGATTTTAAAATTAGAAATCGAATCAACTTTTCAATTCTAACTTTAGAAATTAATTTAATCTAATTCAAGTTAAGTATTCGATTCAAACTCGATAACTTAACTCGACGCTATTAATCTATTAATAATTTATTGTTTTAGAATTTTAAAAATTATAATATTTTACTTAATAATAAAAGATTATTTTAAGAAAACTTTAACAACTAGTTTAAAAAATAAAGCAATTAGCTAAAAAGAAAAAGAATTTATTAGAATTTCTTCTAAATAATAGAATAAAGCTTTTGTTTATTATAAATATTTAATTAGTTATTAATTGCTAATTATACTTAATTATAATTGCGTTCTTTATTAATTATAACTAGAAATATTACAAAATTCTTTTAGAATTTAAGTATTTTGTAAATAAATATTTGATATAAAGAATTGTAAACTTAGTTATAAAGATACTAAATTTTTATAAAGTTTTAAACAAAGTTTTACCTATTACTATTAATAATATATCGAATAACAAAATCTTTATAATAAGATCTGCAATATATTAATCTTAGTGCAATTATATATAAATCTTTATTAAACAAAATTTTCGATAAAAAATTAAAGAGAAAAACAATAACAACAACAACAACAACAACAACAACAACAACAACAACAACAACAACAACAACAACAACAACAACAACAACAACAACAACAACAACAACAACAACAACAA
>JAABUS010005680.1_pt1 | contig 16074 bp, 21 predicted proteins | sample 5560161 | NCBI WGS metagenome assembly JAABUS01 (sample SAMN10711885, study PRJNA513376) | rock metagenome | isolation source: Antarctica rocks | place: Antarctica: Victoria Land, Trio Nunatak nord | collected 2016-01-04
TCCCTAGGTTGTGCCAAAGTTGTCCTGCTTCATATCATGAGTGCAAGAAAGCGGCAGTCGTTACGGTAGCTAGAGAAGGCTGAACTTTACCGCTTGCCAAAGGGCCACCGTCAGCCAGCAGCAACCGCATGTCACTTTAGTAGCTTGACGTGACGACTGTGCCTTGCACACGGGATATTTAAGCCTTTGTTCTAAACTATAGACCCAGCCTTTCGTGCATGGGCCGTCGTATTGCAGGTAACACGCTCATGGTGCGCCTGCCGTTGATTGCGTTGAATGTTGCTCATCGCCTACTGTTTTATAGACAAGCTGTTCAAGCTTCCTGTCGACATTAGAAAGTCAACACTCCTCTTCAAACTGCGTATGCCGCCGGATTTGATAGAAGCTGCCAAACCCGGTTGTCCTGAACACTTTAAAGCTGGAGACACCGTCAGCCTGGGTGTGTGCCGCTGGCCCAGCCCTGGCACTTTGTCATCTCTACAAGCTCATCCCCTCTGCCAGTGGGTCAGAGTTTGAACAAGCAGACTGTTATGCAGGAGGGCAGTACCTAGCTAGCTCTGGTCAAACTGTTTACAGTGCCGCACAAGAGCTCAACTTAAAACCATATGACATAGTCAGGTTCAACAAGGATCTCAATCCTATCTATCCACTGCAAGCTGGCTCTATCTTGCCTGTACCGCTCCCTCGTGATACGTGCAATAGCTGTTAGATGTTTGATTTTCAAAATGCCATTGATGGCCTGTTCAAGCTTTGTTGGTGCATACAGTCAACAAAAGTGAGTGATGTTGCAACTCAGCCCAAACTCAGGTAAGTTTCAAGGGTCATTTTGCAAGATTCCACTTGCGTATGTTGGCTGGCAAAATTTACCTTTGCATGTGTCTGTGCAGAACATGTTGAAGCTGCCTTGTGCCAGCTCATTGTGCTACATCAACTGTGGCTGTGTGTTTGGCATGAAGGTCACCTAACCAGGGTCTCAAGCTAGCTTGGCTCTTCAAAAAAGTTCAGATGCCACCCTTCCCATGATCATCATCATCACTGGTATGTACGATGAACGTTTCTTTGTACTGCATGAACACTGGGCGACTGATTAGTCTGAATATCAACTCAATGCACCCAGAGCTACCCCAGCCGACTGTCTGGGTTTTTGGAGGCAGCTAAGGGTTGCTGTCAAGTCGTCGAGGTTGGGATGTCCAGCTGTGGTTCTTGATGTTATCAATGAGCCCTTTGTCTGGTGGCTTGATGATGCCCACATTCTTGTGCAAGCTATTGTGTGGTTGAAGTTTTGTAGGCAGGCATCCTAGATGTGACCTCATCCCTTAAGGGGTCCCTTCCTGGCCCGCAGCAAATTTCAGAGTCAGCGTTTGACCCACCTGGCTTCTGATTCGTACAACGGCTTTAAGCTGTAGATTGGAGACTTATGCGAGCTTCTATGATTGCAGCAAAAGCCTTACTGCTCGCTGCTTTCTTTGCTGAAACCTCTCCATAAGGGGTGTGGTACTCCTTGCTGAAGCTTGCATCACAAGACAGAACTGGCATGCTTGCTAAGTGAGCCACAGTCATCATGCACTGGTGTACTCTTAACACCTCCAGCTTGCAGTGACCAAGCTCTTACTTGCTGATGTGCCATGCTTGCACACGCGTCACTGTCACCAGCCTGTCATACTGAGAGGACATTCTCAGCTGCTCTGAAACTTCCAAAGGGATCGTTGCAGTTCTTTGTAACTATCTCAGCCAAAAGAGTGTGCTCAAGTAACAGCATACTTCGGACAGTTAGGTAAACCATTGCAATTGTGTCATAGCCCTTTTCGTTGCACCAAGTCAAAGTGTGCATGTATTTCTTACAATAGTTCAACAACTATTGTATGCAGAGATGATACATGTTATTCACCACTGGTCCAGCTGGACAAGGCCTGCAACTTACAATCACATTGAAGTTTCTGAGAGCAGTACAAGAGGTGTCTTTCATGTTCTTCGAAGATGTAAGCAACAGAGTTCTCTAGCTTTCCTCACTGCTCAAGATACTTCTTGGCCCAGATGTCAAACACACTCATACTGCCCATCCAGGTTACTCACGGACTATAGCATACTTTCAATTTGTACAAGCAAAATTCATTGCTGTTAAGGGAGCACAATTCATTGCTGCCTCCTTTTGCAGCGGCAGAGCATTATGTCCGTAGTATTTCACATGCACAAGGCTGATGATAACATCCCTTGACTTGTCTTTGCCACGATCAGCTATGGTACAACAGGATTGAGTGTGACTGTTGAATAACTGTGCTGCCAATGTGAACAAGCATACTGAACCTGGATTTCCAGGGTCTCAAAAGCAAAGGGTACCAGCCTTACTTTCGAGGCTCGTTTCTGCAGTACTACAGTGACATCAAGAAACACGTGCGGGAGGGAAAAAGCAGACAGAATCCCAGCAGCTGCATGTTGCAGTGTGGCAATGTATTACAGTGTATTACGGCGTGACGCGGCCCGTTCACAGCACATGTGTCTTGTCAGGATATAGCTCTGCAACCAAGCTCATTGTGATGTAGATTATTCTACGTGCGAGCTTTGGTGTGTGCCTAATAGCACTAAGCCAATTACCTTTGTAAGTGTAACATTTGGTTTCGGAGCTTTGGTTGCGAGACTATGGCGACGTCCGCTGCGATCTTGCCTGACGCGGCCCCAGATCTGGGTCAGCGTGCTGGTGCAAGAGTAACTCCGGTCGATGCAACTACTGCTGGCGTAACTCCGGCTGGTGCTGCCAGTGGCAGTGCTCTCGAGCCAGGTGAACTGGTTTCAGAAGGTGCTGGAGCTCCTGGGAGCTTGAGTTTCAGGATGCTGTGCTTGCGGAAGATTGTGCTGTGTCATGGGAGCAGTTTGAGCATGTCATGCTTGATAGCTTTGGCTTGTTGCAGCCTGCAACTGAGATTCGCTATGCTTATGATGCTATGGTGCAGTCTGACTATGCCACTGTGAGTGGGGACGTGCCCTCAGAGTGAGGTTGTGTCCTCAGAGTTGTGTTGAGGTTGTGCCCTCAAAGTGAGCTTGTGCCCTCAGAGTGAGGTTGTGCCCTCAGAGTTGTGTTGAGGTTGTGCCCTCAGAGATGTGTTGAGGTTGTGCCCTCAGAGATGTGTTGAGGTCTGCCCTCAGTGTGAGTTGTGAACTCAATCAGTGTTATATCCATCCAATGACAAGTTGGCTTTGTGTGCTCACTGTGTTCCCTAACCTTGGAGCTTGGTGATGAACGAGGACGTTCACACTTAAGTGGGGGGGGGATGTTGCAGTGTGGCAATGTATTACAGTGTATAACGGCGTGACGCGGCCCATTCACAGCACGTGTGTCTTGTCAGGATATAGCTCTGCAACCAAGCTCATTGTGATATAGATCATTCTACGTGCGAGCTTTGGTGTGTGCCTAATAGCACTAAGCCAATTACCTGTGTCACCCTGTAACACTGCATAAATAACCAGCTGTCACACATGAGCCATACATGCATGTGTGCTGTAGACCTCCTGCAGATTATTACTTGTCTAGACTTCAGCACAAATCTGTGTATGACGACTTCCATGTCGACATATTGCATTGATCATGACATCGGTATCTGGTATCCGATCACATGCTAAGTTAGATTCCTGTTTGTTGCGTATTTGGTTTTTCCCACGCACGATGACAGTTTCCTGATGATTACTTTGTTTGTCTGTGTCACTAATGGAGAGGCACTGAAGTGTCTCAACTTGCTGACAGACACTAGCATAACCCCAAAAGGGGTGTCAACTCATGCGCTGCCAGTGCAAAGTGCTCCAGCCGAAGAAGTTGTCAGGCATCAGTATCCTAGCCCAACTGAGATGACTCGTAGGCTGAGTGGGTACTGAAAGTTCAGAATTACAGGCAACTGTGAGCTTGATAGTATGCTGTTGTTTGTTTGCTTTTGGCACAAGGCGGCCAATGTTGCTGCATGCCTCAATGATTGCCATTTTGACGCCTGCACTGACACTAAGTGCTTGCTGTAGTATGTTCAAACCCTTTCGACCCGAGACCGCTACCTTGATCAAGAGCACATATGTGTATATATAAGTTTGCATCGCAGGGCTTATTGTTTCATGCAATTACTTTGCTTTGCTGCTGTCTTACAACAGTTCCAGCAAGCACAGTGTGAAAGCCGTTAAAACGGCTAGCAGAAACGTTTCGGTGTTGTTCTGCAGAGACTGTCTTCAATGGACAGCAAAGCTTGCTCAACTACCTGCCGTTGTGTGTGAACACTGGTTCACAGCACACTGCTTTGCTTGACAGTCTGCTTCATAGAATAGAAAGCACTGGCCTGATGCCTGTGGATCTGGCTTGCTACACAGCAGCAAGGTCAGCCGAAACCTCGTCAGTGAACAAGTTGGTTGACATTAGCGGGCGTGACAGGCAGATTGCATTGCAGGCTGGCATCAGTGGCTGCGTGAGCCGCCACGGAAAGCACTGCAACTTTCTCGTTCAAATGATTTCTGCTCGCACACTTCCGCGGTGTCAAGCAGCGAATCCTCTGTGTTGTGACCGGAGCATGCTAAAATCGAGTGGTGTAGGTGCGACGCTGTCTTTCAACGCCCTCCATATCAGGTTTGTCATGAGAGCTCTTGCAGCATATATGTAAAGGATGAACGGCAGTGCACGACTGCTGCAAATCACATCCAGCTCTCAGACCTGGCAGTGGCCTGCTGACAGGCGAACCCCGCAAGTGCACCACCGCGTCAGGCGGCTGACCAGCTACGCACAAAAGCTCCGGAAAGGTTCTCAGTGTGTAAACGGAAGTACGCATGCGACCGTTTGTTTCTCCTGCATAGGTGTGTCACTAGACTTGGCAAGCCAGCTAAGCCTTCGCATGCCAAATGCATAAGTGTCTGCTTTTCATTGCTGACTAGGATTCATACATGCATGCTGATCTGCAGGCCATGCATACAGCATTGGTGGCAGCACTGACAGTAAACCATAGCAGCAAGACCAGCAGCAAAATGGGGTTGGCCCCGACACCAGTCCGCTTGCAGAAAAGCTGCAGGGACAGTGGCATGAAAAGTTGAACAGACACCTTGGCCATGTTCTGACCAAGCCTTGCAGTAAGCTCAAGGTGTGGTGGTCATGCGACCAATGCCCAGAGGGTCTTCCACATGTTTGGGAAGCCTATGTGCACAGCAGGACCCATGGGACAGGCTGTCCTTTCTGCTCAGGCAGGGCCATTTGTCAGCACAACACGCTTGCCAGGAAGGCACAGGAAGTTGCACTGTTTTGGGATGCAAAGAAGAATTATTTAATACCTCCAGACCAAGTGACTGCCTCCAGCAACATGCGGGCCCATTGCAAGTGCAGCGCTTGCTTGCACAAATGGCAGGCTCCAGTCTTGAATAAGACACGTGCAAGACTGGGTGCCCTAAGTGTGCAAAGGCAAACGCTGGCAGGAAAGCAGACGGCACTAGGCAGAAGCGCCCTACTTTTGCAGGGGCAAAGCATGCCTTGCTGGAGCAATGGGACCATGACAAAAACATCAAGAATGGAAACTTTCCTGACAATACAACATTAGGAAGCAACAAAGTCATTTGGTGGCATTGACATAAATGTCCCAAGGGCAAGGTGCACAGCTGGCAGGCTCCCCATGCAGCCGAACCTCTGACAGAAAACCGGGGGATGCCCTTGCTGTGTTGGGCAAAAGCTGTGTGCATGCAATTCTCTGGAAACTGCAACAGGTTTTTTGACTCCATTGTCTTGGTTTTGTCGCAAGCCACATACACCTGTGCTTTCAAGCCAGGATGTCTGTTGAGTCGCAACTGGCTCCACACCCCAGACTGTAAGGTTCTGAAAAGAATAGAGACATGCATTGCGCTCAGCAAAGCCTTTTGTCGGGAGGAAAGCGTGTCAATGTACGTGATGCCCTGCTACTAGTCCTTTTATCGCTTTGACTTGCAGCTCATGACTGCTCCTAGGCCTGCAATTCATGTTGTGTCAGGCCCTTTCCAGTGGCCTATCGTGCATATGAAGTCTGCCTGATTTGGCTAGTGCAAGCATTTGATTAACAGGTCTCATTGCCTACCTCATGCTCTCTGCATTGTGATTTTCCAAGCCAAGACCAAGACCAAGCACAAAGCACGTTTGGGACCACATAGACATTTGTGCACAGTCAAATCAGCTATGGAATGCATCATGATATTTCTCAAAAGTTCTTGAGAAACCATTGAGAAGCACAAAGGATGTTCTTAAAGTATAATACTCTTTAAGGAAGCCTATGCTTGCAATGCTAAAATATTAAAGCGTTTAAGGATTGACAACAGAACATTTGAAGATGTTCCTATCCACTTGAGAAAAGTTTGGAACTCGTGGTTTCTGGCAGTGATTCTTTGTCTGCTTCGTTTTGTGATGAAAGACTACAATTTAGTCAAATGGGCTAGCTGGGCCCCAACGACTGAAAAAAGCCTGACTGACTGACTCCCTGCAAGAATCCCCAACAGGTCTCTGTGCCAGTCTGTAAGCTGGCGGTGCACCGCCAAATGTGTGGTCAAACCTAGTGCAGCATACATAGAAAAAGTTTTGCAGTGGCCAGACATGCATGTATAAGCACCCAGGTTTGCTCTTCATCTGTGGTACAGGACCTGTCGTTACTGTCTTGACCTGGCTCAGTACGCCCACAGTATAAGCATGCAAAGCACCAGAAAGAGACACAAATGTGACATGCTGGTCATTGCTCCCACTGACCATCTCCTAGCTGGGGAGCCATAGCACTTGTGGGACTGCTCACACACAGACTCACACCCCTATAATGCAGAGTCTGTTGCATGTGCAAAAGTAGGCTTATCATGTATAGGCCCCCACTTGTACATTGTCTTTGATGTGATGTTCTTTCATACTGTATAGCGCATCTAGCATCTCAACCCGCAGACTGCCCGGCCCTTTTGCTCCAGCCTTAATGCCTACCTCAGCTGAACTCCTGCATCCATTTGTGATGATCTGAACTGCTCTTCATCAACACATGCACTGCATTGTGCCACCATGCAATTTGCTTTGCATAATGCCAGTTCAGGGAAGTCACAACAAAGCAAAGAGCCACAAGCACACTCACCCAAAGACTGCAAGGGCAAAGGCAGTCGCCAGCAAGGGCTCTTCAGGAGCCGCTGTGATAAATGCACATGCCACTGCAGTGACTGAGCAGCCACCAGCTGTGATCTTTGTCATCATGACATCTCCATTGGAAACCTTGACTACGCTCTTGCCATCGGTGATCTGCACATCTGGGATTCTCTCTGTACATTGTCAGAGCAGGCAAACAAGACCGCACACAAAGGATATTCAGTGATGAAGGGTTGATTGTTGTTGGATCTGAAACACTAGTTGAGTGGTGCACATCAGCCTATTGCAAAAGAGAATGGTGTGAAGCATCTACATCCTGCAGGTCAGTCGCGCAACTTGAAATCACGGGATGCATTGGCAAATATGCTTACAAGGTCGTCAGCGCCTGATATGCCCACAATGCATCCATATTCTTGCGCTAGCTTTTTGCCAGAAGCCAAAGCATCTGATGTGGCTGCAGTGCTGTCCACACCTCGAGTGGTTGCGCCTGCTGCACCAGCCACAGCCATGATCTCTGATGCGTTCCCTCGTATCAGGGTGGGCCTTAGTTTCAAGAGGGAGACGATGGTCTGCATGCCAAAACCAGAATCAGAGGTTTTCATGCCATGTCTGCATGACTTGAAAACAAGCTTGCTTGTGGGGCATCGCTGACACTGTATGTCAATGTGAGATCATGGAGTTGGCTCAGACTTACTTGAAATCAACCGGTGGCTCATGGTGTAAAGAACATTCCACACAGACATTACCAGAGCATTGATTGCAGCTGGCGTGCAGACAGGCATGCAAAAATGGGGCAACACATGTATATCAGCACGCTCATAAGTTCCCAACGTGAGGGAAGGTAAGCACCTTAGTTCTGAAAGCTGTTGCCCCTGCGCCTACTGGGTCCAGCACCCATGGCTTGCCCAAAGAGTTAGCCGTCTTGGCCGCAAGCTGCATAGATGCCACCCAGTCTGATGTGAGGGTCCCAACATTGACCACCAGGCCTGTTGCTACTTGCTGGAACTCTTCGATCTCATCATAGGAGTGTGCCTGCAGCACATTGCTGTGAAGAAGGCTGTCATTAGCTCGCACAGTATCTCATGATGGTCTCAGACGGACACGCATTACTGGCTGGACCTTAGGCAGGCAACGGCGTGCATGTAACACACTCACCATCGCAGGGCTCGCTCCAACAGCTAGCAAAGTGTTTGCCATGAAATCCTGTATCAAATCTCGCATTCTTCAGGTCTTGAAGTGTGCTAATACCGTTATGAGCGGTGTGCAACACGGTCAACACCACACGGCATGCAAGCTTCGAGGTTAACTTACCATAGAAACAAAGTTGGTGATGCATTGTATCAAAGGATTCTTCTCCCTAACGGCTTGCCAAAGCCTCCAGCAGGAGTCAGCAGAAGCGTCGAGCTGCATTTGAGGTCTGATCCAGATCGTAGTGACTTCTGTGAGCGTTTTCCTTTGAGCTGCGGTGCACGGCGGGCTCTGCAAAGCAGCAGAAGAGCCCTAGTCGATATACGCGCATGCTCGTGCACAAAGGCGCACTGTATGCATATACCAATGTGTGACCGGATTCAACGATGAGTTGCCGTGTTTCGGCACTTGGAGGGCATGTCAGGAGATGCCATAGTCCTTGCGCTTGGGGGCCGTGGGCCTCCTGAGAGCGCTGGAGTTGCTGCTGCGTTGTGGGATGACTCTACTGCCGACGTTGCTTCTGCTCTGCATTCTCCCTTCGTCAAAAGTCTCGCTGACGGATCTCTTCCCAAGTATGCCTGCTCCTTGGAGCATGCAGTCAGCAGCTCGTCTTGCATATTCTGTCAGGCCTATCATGTCTCGTTCCAAGCAGAATACGACATTTGATCCAAAGACTTGTATCAATCTTACGTGCTTGTGCAGGCAGGCCTTTCAGCACTATGTGGCCCAAGATGCCTTCTTCCTGAAGGCCTTTGCGCAGGCATATGCATTGGCTTTGGGTCAAACACCAGTTCCAGAAGAGCGCAGTACTTTGCAGGCCCTGCTCAATGGTGTGGATGCAGAACTCAATCTGCATAAAGGTTATGCCAAGGTGACCATGCTGTTCCCAACTGCAAGCACAAACAACACTCATCAGGTTTTGAGCTGACATAAAGCTGTTGCTGATTATTGCAGAGCTGGGGAGTCAGGCTTGGACAGATGCAAGTGCCTACTGCAACTACAAAAGCGTATATTGACATGCTGCTGGATGTTGCTTTACACCAGGTCGGTATTGCTCCGCACAGTAGGCAACTCAATCCAGAAGACATGCTTGATGATCATGAGCCTTGCAGTCTAATAGACTGTCTCCAATGTTCTGCTGCCATACCAAGCAGGCTAAGCTTGTGGGGTTTTCCGCAGAGCCTTCCCTGTATATTAGCAGCCATGGTCCCATGTACCAGGCTGTATGCATACATTGGGTGCCAACTGAGAGCAGCAGCAATGGCGGCGCCTAATACCATCAGGGCAAGGGGGCCGTATGGTTCCTGGATTAAAGAGTATTCTTCAGATGCTTTTCTGGGACTGCCAGCATCAAAGGAAGCATTACTTGACAAGCTTGGTTCCTCGGTGCCATATGGTGAGACTCTTCCACTTTCAAGCCCCTTGCATGGAATCATGCTGTGCTTTTGCTGCACTTGAGATGGCTTGCAACCCGTTGCGCATGGTCTATCAAAGGAAGGATGTTGATAAATGGTTGCTGTGCCCTACTTTTGGTTGTCGACGGGTGCATTTGCCACTCAATCAGCAGCTAGTGACAGCCCTGTCTGGTCAAACTGTGAGGCGAGTCTTGCTTTGAAGCGGATTCTCAAACGACATGCATGACTCGATCCAGTTTTGTCACATTGCAATAGCGACGTTGACCGCAACGGATGCGTGGAACGCCACTTCGACTTGGCACCACTCTTTGCTGAAGGACTGCTCCACGCGCACTGTGCTTCTGGTCCCTGACATGGACGAAATTGCGACCTAGACATGCCAGCTACGATCGGTCATGCGAGCACTATGCGCCTGCAACCGCTCCATCCTCTTGCGTACATCTGCTTACTGTTACAGCTCCGTCAGGCCAATATACTGTAGGCTCCAGTCCCGGCATGTCCACACGCAAAAAGCTATGCATGGCTTACAGCATGCCAAAGCTTTCATGCAGACTATCAGAAAAGGTGTTATGTGCAGCTGTTATGGCCTTGCTATATGTACACGCATAAATACTTACAGCAAGTACGTTTGCAGGTACCTTGCGGAAACTATACAAGACTGCTATGCAGATGGAGGTGGACTTCTTTAGTGCCCAACCGGGCACCAGTCCACCTCCAGCTATCAGAATGCTCGTTGTAGACTTTGATGACACTTGCACTGCCACTGACACCACTTCTCAGGTTTTCAACACTGCCACAACTGCCACAGTGGAAAGCTCAGCAGGTCAGATTTGCCATCTGTCTGTGCAATCATGTTGTCATTTGGTCACGCCAAGATGGCATGCCATGCTGTGAGCGGTCGACTACTGCTGTTGTTTTGCTGCAAACACTGCAACTAGCACTGACGCTGCGCTTGGGTTATGAATGTGAACGCATGCTACATGCAGACAGTGAGAAACCTGATGTGCAAGACAGACTGGAGACCCTCAAGGACGAGCTCATGCAGAATTATGTGCAAGAACAGCAGAAGCTATATGCTGAGCTGCTACCAGAGGTGACATATAAGCGGCCATGGTGCTTCCTCATGCTTGACTCAATGCATACCACCATGGCATGCTGATTTGCTTGTCAGTGACAGTCATCAAGCCGTGCTGCTACATCCTCCATAGCAGAGATGTAGTCGTCTTGTTGCGAGCACTGAGGTACAATGAATGTTGTGTTTCCTCACATCTAGCTTCTCAGGGTCTCAAACCTCTGCAGCAGGTGTGATCCTGATGCTGTGAGCATCCACAGTGAGCACTGTCACACCAGTGCAACTTGCACAATCCAACTTTTGCACAGCTTGCCACAATCTGCGTGGTGTGTACTGGTGACACCAAACAGCTCCACAGGTGGTATGTTTGAATCAGCATGTATGAGTTGCAGGGTGCTGCAAACCCTGATGCCGTTGACCAGCAGAAAGCTACAGCATTTGTGGACGCTCTGACGCAGTTTGACAGGCGCATGAACCAGGTTGTGGTCGACTCTGGCATCCTTAAGGGCATCCCACAGGGCAGACTGAAGGCTGCTGGTAATGCCCTTTGCTCTTCTCCATTGCCCAGTGGATTGCATTGATGGTTCAGTCACATTGAGCAACATGCCTTGTTTGGGTGCTGGTAATGCCCTTTGCTCTTCTTCACTGCCCAGTGGGTTGCATGAATGGTTCAGTCAGATTGAGCAACATGCCTCGTTGGGGCGCTTCCGGTCACTGCTGAGCTGTTTGATCAACACTCTGAATGTACATCATCTGTCAAGTCTTGACTCATGCAGCTTGACAGATGCCTTGCAGTCACAATTTTGAGCAAACAGCCCAGCAGTGACCAGAAGCACCCCAATCTGACAGTAAATCTGTCTAAATTGCCATTGCCCCGTATGCACTTCATCACATACGCAAACATGGCAGTGACTGGTTATGTCACTATGCCACGTTGTATATGGAAGCATCTCAGACATCTCCCTCAAATGGAAACGCCTGTTACCAGTCCCCAGGTGTTTCTGAACTGAGACTTACAACTTGAATCAGGCGAACCAGGCGTCTCTACAAAAGCATTGCAAAGAAAAACATTTCTGCATCTCAAAGAGCTCTTTGCAGGCAAGGTCAAGTTGTTTGGGTTTCTGCAGGTGAGCAGATAGGGCTTCAGGCAGGCTGCCTCACAGTGCTCACCAGGGCTCAGCAAGCCGGCGTCCCCACTCATGTTGTTTCTGTCAACTACTCCTCAGAAATGGTCAAGGCAGCATTGCAGCAGGGAAGCTTGAACATTGTCACAGCGTGAGTCGGAGCATCTGGGTGCTGGTGTCATTGTCATTGTCATTCGTTCATTCCTTTAGCCATTTGTTTGTTTGTTCATTCTTTCTTATGTACGTTCACTCATTTGTTCATCCATCCGTTTATCAAACGTGTGTCTTTCCCTGGGGTTAGGTACATACAGCCCTGAGTAGCTTCCTGTATGGGGCCCTGCTGTGGCAGTGTTGCTGTCAGCCCTGCATCAGCCAGAATGCACTGCCTTCATCCACAACACTCTGGTCTCACCGTGCGCTGGTGAAGACCGTGCATGTGCAAACCTGCAGGTGCATCATGAGCGTCTGCATGTGAGACTATGGCAAAGTGATGTCCTGCATGTCATGGCGTGAGCACACACCCAGCATCAAGCAGCCACCAGTTGGCGCTTTTGGGATGTGCACAATGTTCGTTTCCATGTTTGCTTGACATCACACTGAAAGCCTTCAGCGTCCTTGCCTTGCAGAGAAGGTGTCAGCGCAGGGGAGCATCACGATGTTGTCATACATGCTAATGAGCTGACATATGAGCACGGAATCAGCACAGGCGACATCATCAGGTACTTTGCGCATGCCCCTTTTCCTCAACCCAGCTTGCTGCCTCTCTCAAGCAGCTTGTTATGGTCAGGCAAGCAATGATTCAGTCGTGATTGGTCTAGTGCACAAGGCAGACCCCAATGGTCGCCGGCATACATACACATTCCTGCCAAAGCTTAGGCCCTACCCCATGAGGGGGGGGCATTGGCTCTTGTATCAGGCAAGCAATCAAGCAGCAACTCAATGATGCATCACAAGGCAGAAATATGAAATTTTACCTTGACCCATCCACTGCAGCGTTCCAGAGACATAACTCCAGAATTCACTTTAGATCTGATTCCTGGACAAGTGTTGGCAGTGGCAAGGTTGTTCAAGCACAAATCTGTGCTCAAATGCAGTGCCATAGGGTATGTGTGAGTGAGGCAGCGCTGCTGTGCAGAGAGACGCCATTGCTGTCATGTTCTTTTGTATCCCTGTGATGCACCACATGCAGCACGTGCTCACCGCCAAGCAAGGTGCTCAGCAATGCCCCTGTTTCTGCAATACAGCTAGCTGCTACCAGCTTGCAAACGTCGTCATGGCCTCTGCCAGCAATACAGAGTGCATGAGTAGTCTTCTGATTGCATGACTGATGCAGGAGAATACAGGGGGGATCAGACAAGGACGCCCTCATGTCAGAGCTGATGCATCACACCAGCCAAGCCAAAACTCACAGCACAGATGGTGCTGATGCTGATGCTGAAGCAAGCAAGCTGGCAGTGTACATTGGAGACTCGCCTTCTGATTTTGTGCCTCTGCTGACGGCTGATCTGGGGATAGTTGTGGGGCAGAACAAGCTGCTGAGGCAGGTTGCCAAGGCCCACGGTGTCAAGCTTTTGCCTCTCACCGCAGGTCAGTCCTGCTTCAGCCCACATTACCTCAGTGATGTCGTTACTGTACTGTATAGCAATGTCATCAATGTCATTACCGGGTAATACCATTACTCAGTGCCTGCCCTCACTGACTATGACTGCCCTTCGCCTTTGTGCATCGGCAAGCACAGCGTGCTTTGCTGCTGTGTTTGTGTAGCAAGGCTATTGGCATGGCTAATCATGTGCATGTCTCGAAGATACGTCTGCGTAGCGACTCTGTACCAAGTCAAAGAGAAGGGCCAACTGCAGACACGCACATGCGCATGTCTATACATGTATGTGAATATATACATACATATATGCCTGTAGCAGTCTAGCATTGGATATGCACACACTTGCTGGCGCTGACTCATGAAGGTGCCAGACCACATTCACAGTCACACCTGCAGCTGAATGGGCAGCCAGCAAGTCATGTGCAGCAGGCCATCAGTCGGTTGTTTAGGGCCTAACACACAGCCCTCTGTGTGTGTCCTCACACTGATCTCAGTCACGCCCATGGATGTGCAAATTACAGAGCTGAAAGTGATCCTTGCTGCCTGTCACTCATGCTGTGCTGCTTTGTGGAGCAGAATGCTACGCGCATCCTGTGGCTTGCACAGATCTGTGTGATATGTGTGGGTGTGTGCCTGCAGCTCCAGCGAATGGCAGGGGTGAGGAAGGGTCACTGTATGAAGCCGAGTCGTGGGCTGCCATCGGGGCGTTTCTGTTTGGCCCTGACCCCGCAAAGGCCCTCACCCCTCATCCCAGTTCTTGCCAAGGGACCAAGTCAGGCATCAAAGTATGACTGTCCTCTCGCATCCCTGCAGCTCTGTCCTAAACACACTTCTGCATCATACAATGCACGTCTTGTCAGACATTTGTGACTGCTTTACTGCAGCAAGGCCCTACAAACACAGTTTATCTCTTTTGACAAAGCACATTAATAGTGGCCATGAAGGCAGCTGCCTCTCGGCATCCATTTTGGTAAGAACTCAACAAAGGACCATTTGGATGTGGATGCTCCAGAAATGCTACAGTGTCAAAGACACTGCTGCCTAATTGTGTCTCTGACTGTTTTTGGCTTGATGCATCTTGATGCCAACCCCTGTTGCAGGCATGCACATCAAACAGTACGCCGACCATTGCCCTCCAGTTGGTGTTGCTGCCAAACTTACATGCACGCTCAGAGCAAACCTCTCCATCGCAGCAAGACTGGCTTTGTAACTACCTGGCTAACGTTGGCTGTTACAGGGCGGCTCACTCGCAGATGTAACGAGCCTGCTTACAACGCTAGCTGTGAAAGGGTACCAAGCCTCCTGCATTGGCACAGGGTGGTGACTGTTATCAAGACCTCCAGTTCTGGATGTACAGGTGCCGAGAGTGATGACAGTGGCAGGGTCTGACTCGGGTGGGGGGGCGGGCATCCAAGCAGATCTGAAGACCTTTCAAGCCAGAGGCGTCTTTGGCACCTCTGCCATCTCAGCCCTGACAGCCCAGAACACCAGGGGGGTCAGGGGGGTCCACACCATACCCACCCAGCACTTGTCAGACCAGATGGAGGCTGTTCTGTCAGACATTGGCGCTGACGTTGTCAAGACTGGCATGCTGCCCACGCCTGAGGTGACCCTGCTGTCTTCTTCTTTGTGCTTTGACCTGGTCTTGACTTCACCTTCTACTTATTTCTTACTCCTGTGCACTCCTCTTTGTGACATCCTGTGGGAAGCTGTGCTGAAGTTGCCATGACTGGCTTGCTGTCTGAGTCACGGTCAGCTTTTCCTTCTTCTGATGCGGCTCTCACTGCTTGACTGTCGCTCTTCTTCTGTCTCTTGTCGTCCCTCCTTCTTCACCTCCAATGGCGTCTGTCCTTCCTGCTTCCAGCGCTCTTTGCCAGTTGCCTGGCAAACAGCTTTGCATGTATAACTGCCCAACCTTGCAACAAACAGCTTTCTCAAAGCCCTGGCATCGCTTTTGGGGAAGCAGTGTCGTTGCAAGATTGGGCAGGGAGGTATGCAAACCCTTTTGCCAGTCGCCTTGCAAGGAGCGCTGGGCCTGTAAAAAGCTGCCAATGGAAACCCCCGATCATCCATGTAGTGTGACCACAGTTGTGGCACATACCCACATTGCTGATGAGGATGAATGAGCACAGTGAATTCCATGTGGCAAGCCTGGTAGCTGCAAGGCCAATTTTGCTTTGCCAGAAAGGCTTGCCCAGCAGCCCAGCATCTATGTAAATAAGTTGATTCCTGACAGCAAACTCATTGTGCTCACGAGCATGCTCCTCCTCGTTGCTCTCCTCAGCAGAACCTGCCAAGCTGTCTCACCCCATGTCTGTGCTTCTGCAGAAGCTGAATGTCAAATGGCATGAGCAGATAGCACAAGCATGACTGATACAGCTGTCAGGTACCAAACCTGCAGAAAGGGATCTTCAACATCATACACTCTACTTCTCCTTCTTGCTGTTCCACTCGCCTTGCCCTCACATTGGTTGTATGCCTGGCAGACTCACAGGCTGCAAAAGTACCAAACGCATGCTTTTGATGAAAGGCTTTCCCAGCTCTCGTTGCTCTTCCTGACCCAATTGTATGTGTGTGTGTGTGCAGGC
>JAABUS010005683.1_pt1 | contig 16071 bp, 15 predicted proteins | sample 5560161 | NCBI WGS metagenome assembly JAABUS01 (sample SAMN10711885, study PRJNA513376) | rock metagenome | isolation source: Antarctica rocks | place: Antarctica: Victoria Land, Trio Nunatak nord | collected 2016-01-04
GGTGTCCCAGAGCGGAATATGATGCCCGAAGCGGAGAAGGAGCGGACGCCACCAAGCGGAATCGAGCGACCGGGCCGCGCTCCGCTCCTTCTTCGCTTCGGGCATCATATTCCGCTCTGGGACACCATCACACACCGCAACGGCGCCGACAGTTCTCCGCCAGACAGAAGAAGAACATCACAAAGAAGAAGCTGGCCTTAGAAGAGCGTGAACTCGTCGCCTTCGTCGTCGGTCGCTGGCCCGTCTTCGGGCGTGGCTGTCGGGTTCGCGCCCGGTTGCGACTCGCCATCTTGAGCCATGCGCGTGGGTTCTTCTTGTTCCTGTTCTTTATCTTCTTCTATGGCATCCGGTGCCATCTCGCCATCCGAAAGCAAACCAAAGCGGGGCGCCCTCGCGCTCGATGTGACCACACCTATCGCTGCTTCCATCTCTTCGGCTGTGGAATAGCCACACGCTTGAGCCAGAGTCAGACACGCCAGAAGCAGACCTTGCCGGGTCGAAATTACGGCGTCCTCGCCGGATGCTTTGCCGTTGAGGGCCGAAAGCACCGAACCCAGTTCGCCGGTTCCTGCGCGAAAGCGCGCATCGGCGGAAACGAAGATCGCCTTCGCCGTGATGAGGTTGCGCCGCGCCGTTGCGTGTCCGGCCTCGGCGCGCTTCAAGCCGAACCATGCCGCAGTTACCGACGCGATGGCGCTGTTCTGCGCTTGCGTCTGGCCCTGTTGCTCGGCTTCGACAGTGCGGCGCGCCTTCTGGCGCTCGGCCTTGTTGAGTTGAAGAAGTCGTTGAAGATCCAAGTTCATGTAGTAGCGCACTTGACCGCTAAAGGGATCAATGCCGCCTCCCACTTGGGGAACGATTCTCTTCTTCAACTCCTTCTCTTCGGCCTGGGCCGCTTCAATCTTCGCTTTGGCCTGGGCAATGGCGGGCGCGCGTTCGAGGGCCAGGGCGCGCACCTCTTCGAGAGACAGCTTGCGAATGTGGCCGAAGGTCGTGGCTGCTTTCGATTGCGCCAGAGCCACCCCGCTTGAGCCGAACGGAACTAAAGGGGTGGGGGCCAGGGAGAAAAACGCGAGCGCGAAAAAGCTATAGAAGGGTATTTTGTTCATCTTGAGTAGAAAAAGCGCAGCAAAGCGCGGTTTAGGGGCGTTGCCGCCCGCATTTGCGGCGTAACTCCCGGTCAGTCGAAGCGATACGTCGCTATTTGCGAAATGAGGTGGGCCGTTGTCCAATCGTGTCACGGAGCGTCCGCCTTTGTCCGAAGATGTCCGCTTTTGAGCGTGGCGCACCTTAGCGACGGCGCGTTGACGCGGCCCGAAAAGCGAAAAAGCGCGCGACCATCATCAGCCCGCCAAAGGCCGCGAAGCCGATCCGCAAATCCACGTCGCCCCAGCCGCGCGACATTCCCCGGAACATCATCAACAGGCACATCATCAACGCAAACCCCGGCGTCATGTCCACCGTTTTAAAGCCGTTGATGCCTTGCTCGCGGCGCAGCGCCCGCAACGACAGATCGCCGCGCGCCACGCCGCGCTTGATGAGTTCTTGAACCACAGCCGGAAGCCCTTGCGACTCCTCAACCAGATGCCGCACGACGCGCGCTTTCTCCTGGGCGCGCACGGGATGCGGCTCGATGAGGCGTAGCACCAACTCCTCGGTCTCTCTCGCCGACAGCCGTTTCACTTCGATGCGGGTGCAGCCAAACAAAAAGGGCTTCTGGTGCGCTTTGGGTGAATCGCTGCCCACAGCAACAACGGTCGCGGACTCGGACAAAGAGCGCACCAAACGCACAACGCCTGCGGGCGCGGCGTCGAAGTTGTCGAACACGACGAGGGCTTTGGGTGACGCAACGCGATAGGCGGCAACCGCCGCTTCGGTTGCCGCTTTTTGCCCCATCTTGCGGATAATTCGCACCAGGTCGCCCTCGTCCAGATCATCCGGGTCGCTGCCCCCGCTTCCTGCCCCGGCGCGAGAAGAGGAAGCGGGCGGAGGCGTCCACCAACCTTTGGCGTGGGCGTGCAAAAGCAAAGAGGCCAGCACATCGGAAGGCGGCGCGGGATGTTCGATGAACACGGCGTCGGGCGAGATGCGGCGCGCGAGGGTGCTTTTGCCCGTGCCCGCTTCGCCCGTCAAATGCACATGAAGCCCGCCACTAATTGCTTGGCGGGCTTTATCGAGGAGCCGCGTGCGGCCCACAAAAACAGGAGTTGCCATAGGTTCTTGAAGTTCTTCTCCTTCTTCTACTCGCGGGATTTGGAAAGTGGCCACCACGCGCGGGGCGAAGAGGGCGCGGTGCCACGCCCTGCCCGTTCGCGCTCGTCTTCGCGCGCTTCGATGTCCGCCAGGCGTTCCAGCGCGCCCTCCAGTTGCTCGCGCAAAAGCGCGCCTTCGCGCTCCAACTGTTCGACACGCTTTTCCAGAAGTGCCCTTTCTTCCCGTTCCGGTTCAGCATCGGGGAGCGTGGCTTCTTGTTCTTTTTGTTCTTCTATTGCTGCGTCCGCTTGCGCTCGACCCGGCGGCGCCGGGGCGCCCAGCGCGCGCAGGGTTTCTTCTTCCAGAAGCCAGCCTCCTCCACGTCCCGGTGCGCGGTTTTTGATGGCCTGGATTTTTCCCGCCTGGATGTGGCGGCGCAGCGTGCGTTCGCTCACGCCCAGCGTTTGCGCCGCTTGTCCCAGGGTCAAGTGGGCGTTCATTTCGGGTTACGCTCCGCGTCGAAGTCGCCATAAAAGTCGTCATCCATCGCCGTGCTGCGCGTGCTGGGGCGCGTTGGTGGATGAATAAGCGGGCGCGACACGAGGGTGTCGGGGGCGCTCGACGACACCACGACCCAGCCGCTTTTGAGCGTCACAACAGCGCGGGCCACGCCGCCGCGCGTGGCGTTGTAAAGCGCGCCCTGGGCTTTGGCGCGCGCGATTTCTCGCTCGGCGGGGCGGGTGCCGCTTCGCTGCACGATCTCGATGCTTTCGGCGTTCAGGTAAAAGCCGTCGCCCACACGAAGGGATTTCATAGCAGTTCCTCCTCGAAGATGATGCGCGCCGTCGGATGAAGGCGGCGCAGGTGTTCCTTGACTTGAAGGGCGCACACCCATTCCCGAAAGGGAAGCGGCACGCCCTGAGCGTTCCAGTCGGGGATGTCAGCCATCCAGCACGAAGCCGCGCGGAAGATGGTGATGGTTTGCGGAGTTGGAAGAATGGGTGTCACCCAGGCACCTCCCGCGCGGTGCGCTCACGCCGCTCGTCAGGACGGGCGCACCAGCGCGCTGCCAGCAGCGCGTGAACGGTCGCCGCTTCGATGAGCAAGGCGCCGCCAGGTTGAGCCAAGGCTTCGATGTGTCCGCTTCGCACGCGGCGCCGAAGCGCACCTTCGCTCATGCCCCAGGCACGCGCGGCCTGGGCCACAGTCCAGCTCGCGTCGTTCGTCTTCTTCGTCTTCATGTTGTCGCCACCTCCGCGAGAGTCACGCGCGCCGTGTGTTCGGGTTTTTCTCCGGGAAGAGTTGGAATCGTGGGTGCTTCCCACTCGATGCTCTCGACGACACCGGCCACAGGACAAACCACCGGAGGCGGCGCGGCTTGGGCTTTGGGTTTGAGCGCATGATAGCTCGCCGCCTTCTTTAGCGCGCTACGGCGCTGGGCAAACGAAGCGGCGAACTGGCTCCACAGTTCGCTCTTTCGCATCGCCGCTTCTTCGGCATCCAAACTCGCCAACTCCTTTTGAGCGGCTTTAGCAGCAGCTTCCTGAAGAACTTCTTCCGGCGTGAGTTCGTGCTTGATGGTTTGGGCGAACGGTCGCCCCAGTGCCATGCCTCGGCGCAGAATCTGTCCGGCCTCCACGAGCAGATCGGCGTGGCGCCCCAGGTGCGGCACCTCGACCACACGCGAACCGCCCGCAAACAGCAGCCGAGGCACAGGCAAGGTTTGAGGCAGCGTGAGCGAAAACTGCGCGAAGCGGATGGCGACCGGGCCGCAGCCCTGCAAGTCGGGAAGCGAAGCGTTGCGGAGCGTCAGCACATCCGAGCCTGACACCTCGACGCTCTTGATCCCCGGCGTCGAAGGTCGGTCGTGGGGCGCGCTTTGCCCTTTGCCGAAAGGGAAGCAGTGCGCCACGCCCGACACCCGAATGTCTTCCATCTTGAAGTGGTCGGCCCATTTGACATCCGCTTCGTGCGGCAGCGCGCTCGTGCCGTCGAGCGTGCGGTTCACGATGCCCATAAGGGTGATGTTGGAAACCGGGAGCGTGACTTGTTTGGTTCGTAGGGGCCGCACCGCATAAACGCGCACTTTGCGCGGCTCGATGCGGAACGGGTCGGCACTTGTGGCACTTTTCGACACTATCCACAACGCGCCCTCGCGCTGGATCAACAAACCGTCGTCGCCCTGCAAACCCGCGATGGGAAAGCGCCCGCTCACCAGCTTGTGAGTGAGAACGTCGTAGCCTTCGACATCGGCTTCGGTGGCAAAGCGTCCGGCGTAATCTTGTTGATCGCGCACCGCTGAGCCGATGTCGCCGCGCACCACATGAAGCCAGCGACGCGGCCCCATGCGCGCGACGGGCAGCGCCAAACCCGCCACGAGCAGCACGGCACCCAGCACAACCCACTCAGCCATGCTGCCCGTCTTGAGGCGGAACTTGGCGTCGCCGGGAAACACCCAGCGCTCGCGGCGCGGCCACATGAGCGGGATGCCGGCTTTGGTGCAAGCGTCGCCCGCCAAGTGAAAAACGAAGCCGCACACCAGGGCCATAAAAGGCGCGTGGCCCCAGGCAAAGAACAAGAGCGGCGAGAACAGCAGGGCACAAAAAGCTATTCCCGTCAGGGAGTGGGTGACGGTGCGGTGCCCGAATTTGCGTTCCAACCAGAGCGCGAGCGGATACACGCAAAATCCCGCGCGACTCGAAGGCGTGTCCACGTCGGGCAGAAGAGAACCCAGGGCGGCAGCGCCCAGCACGGGGCTGGAAACCTCGGCCCCAAAAAGTGCGGCGAGACCGGCATAGCCAAGGGTGCCCACCGCCACATGAGTCAAAGCCATCATCGCGTCGAAATTCCTTTGTCGCCCGCTCCCTTAGCCAAAACAAGAAAAGTCGCCAATCCCGCCACACGGATGACGGAGTTGGCGACTTTTCAAAAATGGGACAGGGCTTAAAAATCAGCCTCAAGTCCTCAAAAAGAAGAAGACACACCAGTCACGGCGAGGCGGTTATCACATCGCCGTGACTGTGGCTACACCGTAAGGGAGCGAAGCGCTGAAGATTTTACTTCATGGGAATGTTCCCATGAAAGGAATTATGGCTGAAATTATTTTAAGCCACTGCGGTTCAACGCGATGCTGCGATTTTCCCTTATAAGGCATCCACGAACTCATCGAGGTCGCGCCGCTTGATGCGCCACGCCCGCCCGATTTTGCGGGCCGCGAGGCGCTCGTTTGCGATGGCTTCTTTCAAGAAGAGGCGCGACAACCCGGTGATGGCGCCCGCTTCTTCGAGCGACAGCAGCGTCTTGTCGGCAGTGGCGACGATGGGGTTTCGAGATGATGAAGTGGAAGAAGCCTCGCCGGTGGGCGTTCCATCGAGAGCGGGCGCGCTCCGGGAAGCCAACTGCATGAGGTGAACAAGGGCACCCAGAAGGGCTTCCGGGGGAATGTCGCCAAAAGCCGCCATTGATGTGGCGGAGTTGGCGGCTTTGACGGAGTTCGGATCGAAGCGCGCCGCTTCGTCCCCTGCCCGCTCGATTGTGGGGCGATGGCGCTCGCGCTCCACTTCGGCTTTGAAGCGTTCGAGTTCGCTTTCCTCGTAGACGAGAACCGAGCGGGTTTTGCCTTTTTCGTAGCGCACGGCCACGCGGTTCTGCGCGGTGTAGCGTTCAAGCGCGCGCAGGCTTACGCCCAGAAATTCAGCGGCTTCTTGTTTAGTCATGGGTGGAAAAGAGAAAGTCGCCATAAACCGCCAGAGGCTTTGGCGACTTTGGCGGAGTTTAACCGGACTTGCACAAACGTCCGTTTGTGCGAGTTGAGTGCGAGACTATCAAAAACCACTGTCAAAACTGCGCTCTCAAAACCAAAACAGGGGATGGAGTTTTGAGAGCCGGGACTTGAAAGCCATTTGAAAAGCGCCTACTGGGAAGCGACCTCTGGGCACGCTCTTTTCTCTTTTCATTGCCATGCTTATCGGATATGCGCGGGTTTCGACCGACGAACAAAAGTTGGACTTGCAGCTCGACGCCCTGAACGGGGCGGGCTGCGCCAAGGTGTTCTCCGACACGTTGTCGGGGGCACGCGATGATCGCCCCGGTCTGGCGCGCGCCATCGGGATGCTGGACGCGGGCGATGTCCTTGTGGTGTGGAAGCTGGATCGTCTGGGGCGCTCGCTCCCGCATCTGGTGTCGGTCGTGGGCGACTTGCAAGCGCGCGGCATCGAGTTCCGCTCTCTCCAAGAAAGCATCGACACGACCACGCCGGGCGGACGGTTGGTGTTCCACGTCTTTGCGGCCTTGGCGCAGTTCGAGCGGGAACTTGTGCGCGAGCGAACTAAAGCCGGTCTTCAGGCGGCGCGGGCACGCGGGCGTCGAGGTGGGCGCAAACACAAGCTGGACGCGGCACAGCGCAACACGCTGTTGGCGATGGCGGGGCAGAAAATCCCCATCGAGCAGATCTGCGCTTCGCTGAGCATCTCCGAGGCGACTTACTTTCGCTGTTTGCGCGCGGCACGGGGCGCAGCCCAAGGAACGCTCGCCACGTTCGCGCTCACGGCGTTGTCGGCAGTTGACTTTTAAGTTGGCCGATGAGGAGCAACCAGACCGCGTTTCGTTCACCCCACTAATCAAAAGAGCGCAACTGGACTTAATCCGGTTGCGCTCAGTCGTAGAAGGTTTGCAACTTCACTTCTTCGTGTTGCCCTTGGGAGCAGATTTTGTCTGCGAGAGGTCGGAAGCCGCGACAGATATCTCTGCCGGAGTGCTTTTGGGATTGCTCAAGATTTTGCTTGCCAGCGATGCGTCTTTTTTACCTGTTGCCATTGTTTTCACCTCCTCTAAAGTGAGTAGGATTTTATCACGTCAGTGAAACCAGAACATGAGATTTTTAAGAGCAACATCTACCAGAAACATAAACTCTCCTCTTCGATGTGAAGAGGAGAGTTGAAGCGTCCAGATGAACCTTTTGAGCCTTGCGCGAAGCAGTCACATAAATCAGGAAACGGCTCTATTCTGATGAGGGAGAAGTTGCAGATGAAGATACCTTCTTAGGGTCTACTTCATCTAAAGGTGAACAAACTGAGGGGACTTCATCCTGTAGGATGAAGTCCCCTCAGTTTGTCTGGACGAGACACTTGGCCAACGTAATGGGTCAAGCTATGTTAGGGGGCGGGGGCGGGGGCGGAGGCGGAGGACTTGGTGGCCTATCGTCAAGCACCATAGGAGCTGTTCCCGAGTCATACCAAGTTCCCACGGTGGCTTTTGCGGTAACGTCTACACCCCAAACATTGCCTGGCTGCGCCTTAGGAAGCAAAGGCAATCTTACTCCTGCTAAGGTGTCGTCATTTGGATCAGGAAAAACATTGGCCCAAGTTCCAGGAACTTGGCTGTCGGCAACATGATATGGCCCGCCAGTGGGGGTCGCGTAGCTGAAGCCGCTAAGAGACCAACTCCAGTTTACTTTCTGCCCATTCTCCGTATGGACACTAGGCTGGCCATTAAGGAATGCCTGATACGTTTGTCTGGCGCTATGGCCTCCAGTGGTTGTATTAGTATCTAAGGTGACAGACCCCGGCACCGCAGATACTGATACACCTGTTGTTTGAGCTTTGCTCGATGATGCAAGCACTGCGAGTGTTCCCAGGCACACGAGCAAAGATGTATTGCGTGTTAAATTGATTTTTGCGTTCACTTCCTCTCCTTGGGTTGTTTGTTGTCCAGCATTGAGCGGATCACTGAGTCAGCAGTAGGACTTTTCTGCCCGCCTGCAGGCTTAATGACCTGTTGTTGTTTCAAAGAATTATAAGCTTGATCCATCACCTCCTTGAAATCTTGGCGATCTTGAGGTGTCCATAACTTGAGCCGCCAACGCCAGTAACCTAAAAGGGATGACAAATCCTTTGTCGGTTCTGTTCTCTGCAAATTTGCAACAGCACGCAGGGCCAGAAGGCGCCCATAGGTCTGGAATGCCTGGCTGCCATCACGTGCGTATGCTTGATCCAACGCAGACCACAACTCTACAGGCGCCTTTAGTTGGATCTCGCTTTGTGTCAGGTTCGTGTTCAAGACCGAGGGGTAAGGGGGGTTGTAAGATACCCCACCCAGCCACGGTAGTGACGCTTTGAAAGCGGAGGCAGAACCGATAGAACTTTGAAGTGGTGCTGCTGACAGTCCATCCACAAACACACCTGACAAAATCACGTTGAGGCTACCACCTTTCACGATCCTAATGTAGAACCTTGTTACAGGTTTTGTCAAGAAGCCCTCAGGGACAGGAGCATCTTCAGGCCCACGCACGATGAACTGCTTGTAAACGCCACCCCAAAAGTCTCTCACCCGCGCTCGTGCTAAAGTGGGTTGCTTTACAGCATCCTCAATTTTTGGGGTGTAAGGCTTGAGTTCTATTGTATAGTCACGAAGCCGGTTCGCGTCCTCATGCCCATCCTTGTTGAAAAAGTAGAGGCTGATTCGGTGTAGACCCGGTGGGACTCGAACCATGATCCAAATGTCCGGCCCTTCATGCGTGAGGGGATAAGCTTCACCATGATCATCCCATTCTGCTTGCCTTCTGTAACCCAAAAAGGGATCGTAAAGAGACTTCGGGTTATCGGTGGTGAGCGAATGCACCCAGCGTCTAAGTGAATCTTGATGATAAGGACCAATGGAGCCAACAACAGCGTAATTCGCATCGGCGATTGACTTGTGGTCGTCCGGCGAATTGACCGCGCAAAGCATAGCGTAGCGACGCCCATACCTTCCTACCCAATCTCCCTGCGTTGCCCAATCCTCTCCTAAGTAAGCAGCTGCTCCTTTCATGAAAGGCTTATCATACGCCTGAACGCGCTTAATTATTGCTTCTAAATCTTCGGTCTTCGGCGCTTTAGCATACGAAGGAAAAGTGGGTGAGAGGGTAGAGGTTGCAGAGTGGAGAAGTTGCCCTTTGACCTTTGTGCCCCCAAGAAGCGACTGGCTCAGTCCCTCATCGTATCTGGCCAGCAGAAGCGCCCCGTCGCTTTGGGACAGAATAGAACGCACCAGGCCGTTGTTTTGGCGCTGCGACACCTCTTTGGGACTCACACCCGCAGAGCCGCTTTGCATCTGCACTCTCTCGCTGCCCGCTTGCCAGTGGCCCAGCCAAATCCCGCCCGCCTCATCTTCCGCTAAACACGACACGTAATCTTCGGCCAATACCGCACCCGGCGCTTCTTTCCAGCTTATCGGAGGCCCACTTAACAACCCACGCACTTTGTCGGCGTAATCCTGGCCGCGCACGAACGACCAGTTGGCGCCGCTGTCGCTGCTCCATGCCATTCCCGTCGTCGTCGCGGCGTAGATGGTGCCGTCCTTGGCGACCAACACGTCGTTGATGAGGCTGCTCGGTAATCCTTTTCCCGTAGGAGTGGTGGGCATCTGCTCCGGCCCCTTCACCTGACGCCACGTTTTGTAGCCGTCTTTGGCCTGAGCCAGAGCCACGCCGTCGCACTGCGTGCCCACGACGATGTTGCCGCTCTGGTCGAAGGCAATAGCCTGAACCTGATCCGAAGGCAGACCATCCGCGCGCGTGATGTAGCTCCACGAGTCGTTCTTGACCGAGTAGCGCGAAAGCCCGGCGTTGGTGGCGATCCACACATCTCCATCGGTCGGGCACACCTTGATGGCGAACACGCGCTCGCCGAGCGGCCCATCCAGCACGCCGTAGTTCTTCCACGCCTGCCCGTTCCACACGCTCACACCGTCACTTTGCGTGCCCGCCCACACCCGGTTCTGCCGATCCACCGCCAAGGCGTAGGCGCTATCATCACCCAAACCATCCTTGGCGGTGAACTGGTGCCACCTGTCCTGCGCGCGAGTGACAGAGGGATCATAGTGCCAAACTCCGCTGTCTTCGGTCGCTACCCACAAGCTCCCATCCGGCTCCTGCGCCAGAGCCGTCACGCAGCGATCTGACCCTGGATTCCAGCCTAAGGCATCGCCATGAGTAGGAGGAGCAGCGACAGCAAGTGACTTTGAGTTGCCGGTTGAAGGAAGGCCAATGCCAATTTTTCCTGCGTTGGCTGGCGAAGACAGACCGATACCCAGCCTTCCTTGGCCGCTTGATAAGGGAACGCCAACCCCAAGTCTTCCACCGTCAGGTGATTGCGGAACAGGCACGACCAAGGGCGCTGTCCCCGGCCTTTGTGGTGCCCTCGGCTGTTTGCTCCCTTGCGCCGCTTCCGCTTTCTTTTGTGTCTGCTCTGCGGCTAAGCGCCCCTGCTGCAACTGCACCGCTTCCGGTCGGTTGCGATACAACCCCAACGCCCAATCGTAAATCTCGATGGCTTTGTCATAGTCCTTCAAATCGACCTGCCACAGCCGCGCGATCCGCAGCGCGATCTGCACGCCCACCGAAGGAAAGCGTCCTGCTCCGGCCTCGAAGAACTTCTGGTAGAGCGTGATGGCACTACGCGCGTCCGTCGCTTCCAACTCGGCGGAATGCTCTTGCAGTTGCTTCCATAGTTCTTGGGCTTGCGTTTCGTTCGCGCCACGAATTGCATCGAGTTCAGGAGCTGCCTGGGTTTCAGCGCCCGGCACGTCCTGGGCCGCCTCTTGCGCCCACAGGGGCCGGAGCAAAGCGCCACCTAAAGCGCCCTGAGCAGCGATGGCCGCCACAGCCAGAGAAACGATTTTCTTGCGGCTCGACTTGGGTGATCTATGGTAAAAATGTGAAGGCATCGAAGTTCGTCCTGGTGCGGCTCGAAGCCGCGTCGCCCTTACCGGGCCGATTAGGGAGTCGGAACGGCATCTGCGCCTGGCTTGGCGGCTTCTGTTTCCTTGAGGAAGGCGGGGATAGGGTTGTCGCCCTGCCCCTGCCCATAGTAGGCGAGAAAGGCGTTGGCGCGCGCGATGCCGCCATCCTTGGCCTTGAAGATGCGCGCCACCTCCAAGGCGTTGTCCTGGTTGCCCACATCCTGCATCAACTGGCTTTTGGCCAGCACCATCGCGCCGCGATAGTCACCCGTCAGCATCAGGCACGTCAGCCGCGTGTCGGTGGGCACCTGAGATTTGGTATCGGACAGCACAGCGCGCAGGGGCGCCTCGTCCAGCTTGGGCAGAGGCACTTTGGCCAGAGGATTGGGCGCCGCCGGATCGGTCTGCGCCTGGGCGAAGAGGTTGGCCTTAGCAACGGACAACTCGCCCGCCGACAAAGCGCGCGTCACCGCTTTGGTCGCGTCCTGGATGTCGCCTTCGCGGAACGGGCACATCAGGAAGCTGAGCTTGGCCCACGATGCCGCTTCCTCGCCGCGCCCCTGGGCCAGAAGTTCATCCGTAAGGGCCAAGCTGATGTCGGTAGGAAACACGCCCTGCATCCCGACGCGCGCACTGAACGCCCCCGTCAAGTCATCCACCGCCTGCTGGGGCTTATTCTGCAAGTGGCGCACCTGGCGCGCAAAGCCATACCAGTTCCCCGACCAGTCCGGCGAGCGCAGCACGATGGGCCACCAATAGTCGAACTCTTGGCCCGCCTGATCCCCTCGCTTGGCTTCGATGAGCAACATCAGCTTGTTAGTCGACAGGCTTCTGAGGTCGCGCTCGCGGTCACTCGCGCTCAGCGTCTTGTTCGCCTTCACTTGGGCTATCTCGTCATCAATCACTTGCAGCGAGGGCGCCTCCACCCCAGCGCGCTTAGCTTCGGGCGTGTTGACGTAAAGCAAGAACCCGGCGCGCCCGACGAGTTGGACACGCTGCCAGTGGTCAAAGCCGGGGTTGTCGTCCAGAAACTGTTGAATCGAAGCCAGAGCGCCAGGGAAGTCCTTGGCCACCCTGGGCGAGAGCTTGTTGTCGTGGAAATCGATGCGCTTCTGCTCATCGGTCAAGGGCTTGGCCGGGGCGCCATCGGGAGCCACTGCCGCCGCGTCCTGCGCCACAACAGGAACCGGCACAGCAGCCGAAGCGAGGGCCGCTCCCACAATGACCAGGCGGGCTAGGGAAGAAGGAGCCGACATCTTGGAGAGGGCGGCCCGAAAAACGGAAAAATCATGCTGGCTGCGTTTCATGATGAAATTGTGAATAGGTGGGGAATGTCTGCTGGGTTAAGACCTGGAAGATGCAGAAGTGTGTCTCCTTTGCTCTTCACTATGACAAGACTATTTTAACAAGGAGAGTGTCGGTTGACAGGTGCAAGCCCCTTCGTCAAACCGGCCTCTCACCACGAATTTCGCTGTCTTAGAACACCCTTGAAAAGGTGTGTGAAGCAGAGAGAATGCCCGGCTGTGTCTTCTTTTGGCCAGTAGAACAGCTCGAAGGACGTGTTAGCTATTGGCTTCGCTTTAAAAATCCAACCTTCATGGGGCATTTTGCGGCCCGGCCAGCGCCGCATCTTCGGCAGTTAGGTTCATTGTCTGTTCTTTTCAGCTTGATGCCAGGTTGAATACCCATTTCAAAGATCAAGACCAAGTGGGCGCCTCAAGTTGAGGCGCCCACTTGGTCTTGATGTGGTGCGATTGATGACCGATCCAGATGCGCCACACGCTCTTCAGGCATCTGGCTATCCACAGCGCCACACCCCTGTCCTCCGTCCAAAACCAGTAGAACCGCTTGCCATCGTAGAGGCTGCTCATCACGAAGGCGCCGCGCTGCTCGATGTTCCATACCGAGCGCGGGCCAGCCGGAGCATCTTGCGCCTTCACCGCAATGGGCAGCACGGCGGCCACGCCAAGAGCCAGCAAAAACAGATGAAAGCGGCGCGACCACCCGTCCAAACCAGAAAAAGAGCCGAAGAGAAAAAGCATAAAACGTGGAAAAGCCGTCACGAAGCGGCCCCCATAGTAGGCACTTTTAACTCGCGCCAAGTTCCCAAAGAGATGAAGGCGTGTCCAGCCAGAAGGTCGGCTACTTCACCAATTTGGAAAGGGTTAGGCCGCAGCCACATGACCCTCAATGCTGAACGCTCTGGCGCTGGCGTGCAAAGAGGTGTGAAAAGTTGGCGCAAGACGATTGAAGTAGATGAAGAAGTTCTTGCAGAAGTTGATAAAATCCGCCGTGTGAAGCCTTTAAGCCGAGCCGAAAAAAGAGTTGGGGCCGGACTACTTCTGTTGTGCCTATTGCCCGTCGGCGTCGCCTGGTTCATCGAACAACGGAGCGCCACACAACCCCGACCCAGGCCGATTTGGGTGAGCCAAAAGACGCTCGCCAAATACACCCAAGTCGTTCCTCTGGGTGGCACCGGATATGTGCGGCTGGGCGATCAAGGTTGGAGCGGTGGCCCTGAAGGGGAATGGGATATTTATGTGAGCGGCCCGCCCGCTCCCATCGAAGCGCACCCCGACACGCCGCAGGGCTGGAAGGTGGAGTTTGTGGAAGAGTTGCCCGATTACCCCACGAGCGGCGCAAAAACTATCGGCGTGCGCGTCACCATTCCAAAAGGCGCGCGTCAGGCTGTTGACATTGGAGCCGCGACAGCGGGGATTTTCCACACGCGAGACGGGCAGCAACTCTACTACTCAGAGTCATTCCAAGTGGCCAAGAAGCCGGATCGCGCAAAGGGCGGCGCATTCATCCCGGCACCTCAAATTCGACCCTCGCGGCCTTTTTCTCATCCCCCGAAAGCAGCGCGTATTTGCCACTCTCGGCGCTACGAAGCTGCCCGTCTTTGCTCATCTGCCACATCGTTTGTTTGGTCGAAGCGTAGGATTTGCCGATGCCTTTGCCAAACACTTCCATCGGGCCAAGCGGCTTGCCTTCGGCGCGCAGCGCGTCCACGATCTCGGCGCGCTCCAGCGACAAACGGTATTCGCCCGCCTCGCCCAAAATGGCCCAGCTTCCCAACGTCGCATCCCACTTGAGCGCCAGTTCCTGCTCGTCCACGTCGCGCCCGGTCACAAACAAAACGGCGTCGCTGCGCCCTCGCTCGCGCTTGAGCGACCAAATGCCGTCGGCGGCGCCCGTCAAGCCGTAGCTGCCCGAAATGGATTCCAGATCGTCCATGCCCTCGCCCTTGCGCCGGTGATGCACGAGGACAATGGCGATGTTGTAGCGGTCGGCCAAAAGTTTGAGGCCCGCGACGGCTTCATAATCGGCTCCGTAAGCGGTCGCGTGGCTGGTTTGAGAGGAGCCGCGCACTTTTTGAAAGGTGTCGATCACCACCAGCCGAACCTGCCCCCGGTGGTCTTCGAGCCAGCGTTCCAGCTTCGCCACGCCGCCCCGATCCAACGTAGGCCATTCCAACTGCACGCTCAAGCGCGAGATGTCCACGCTCCCCTGCCCGGATTGTCCGGCCAAGATTTTCTTGAGGCGCGTTTGCATCCGCCGCGCCGTGTCTTCGAGCGCCAGATACAGCACTTCCCCCTGCTCAACCATCACCTGACCCAGGACGGCGCCGCCCATCGAAACCGCGAGGGCAATGCCCAGCGCGAGCCACGATTTGCCCAGCTTGGGATTGCCGGCCAGAATTGTCAACCCCTGCGGCAACAGTCCCGGCACCACCCACGCCGGTTCGGGCAGTTCCATCGAAAGCAGCGCCTGGGCGTTGAAACTTGTCTGGCGCTTTTGCGGCGCGCGCAGTTCCAAGGCTTCCAGGCTGCGCCGTAGCTGCGAGATGGCGGCTTCGGCGGGCACGCCGTTCATCGCCAAGTCAGTAGCCTGAACCGACAGGATGGCGGCGCGCCGCTTGAGCGACAGATCGCGCACCAAGTTCGCGTAGGACTCGCAGTTCGCGCTCGACGGGCACGCCTGGATGAGCGACGAGAGGTAGTCCACACCTCCACACTCGGCCAGAATCTCCTTGCGCCCCAACCACTCGGCAACGGTCACGATGTCCACCGCTTGACGCGCAGCGTGAACGGTCATGATCGCCGTCCAGATTTTGCGGTGCAGGTCGCGGTAGAAGTCATCGACCTCGATGATCTCGTTGACCACGGGAATGACGCTTTCTTCCATGAGCATCGCGCCGAGCGTGGCTTGCTCCGCTTCGAGGTTGCTGGGCGGCACTTTGGCGCCCGACGAGGAGGTGAAGGAAGCCGGAAGGTTTAAATCTGTGGAAGGCGGCGCCAAAGGTGCCCCATGAACGGCGTCTGTCTGGGTAAAATTCATTGTGTTCGAGCCTTTAGCTTTCGCTGGAGGCGCTGTCACCGAAGCTGCTTTAAGGGAGCGAGGCCCGGTGCGGTTCAAAGCGCGCGCGAAATGTTTTCCAGACCTTCGTGCGCGCTTTTTTGTGTTCGTTTTCAAGCGCCTGACTTCAAAGGTTCAAGTCAGGCGCTTTCGTGTTTCTTTTTGTTGACGCTCTGGCGCGGGTCGCCCACAACAAAGGCCCGTCCGCGTGGCTTGCCCTTGCGGGTGGGTGCGGGCTTGCCCGGCAACTGCTGGGCACGCGGCACGTTCCACAGCGACGAGCGGCAATGCGCGCACTGGGCGGGGCTGGCTTTACGCGGCAGCCACTCGAAGCCGCAGCGCAAGCACTTGGCGAGCGTGACGACGCGCGTGACGCTCGATTGAGAAGCGTCACTCGTTGAAGACAGCGTGCCCTCGGTAAAAGAAGCAGAAGAAGAGGCGGGGTCTCGTGGGACGAAATCGCCCAGTGCGGGCGAGGTGTTCAGATTCTCGCGGGTAGTGATGGTTGGCATCGGGAATTCCTTTCCACAAAGCATAGCAGTGAGCGCGATGCTTTGGCGCGACTTCTTTTCCACATCCGGCTTGATCAAAAACCGCCAATCTCGCCAGATGTGGCGGAATTAGCGCGCGTGCCTTGTTCTTCTTCCTGTTCTTCCTCTGCTCATAAATCGGGCGCATCCGCCCAAGTAAGCGAAGTAAGCGAAGTAAGCGAAGTAAGCGAAGTAAGCGAAGTAAGCGTTCAAAAGCAGAAGGGAAATGGGAACAGAAGCCCCATAGGAAGCACAAAACACTCTTTTTTTT
>JAABUS010005684.1_pt1 | contig 16069 bp, 12 predicted proteins | sample 5560161 | NCBI WGS metagenome assembly JAABUS01 (sample SAMN10711885, study PRJNA513376) | rock metagenome | isolation source: Antarctica rocks | place: Antarctica: Victoria Land, Trio Nunatak nord | collected 2016-01-04
TATAATGAGTTGCTGGGTTAAACCCAATTAGAGAAAGCAAATTGCATAACCTTAGTAGAAATGATTTGTAATAGTGAATTACAACCTTATTACCATATTGAAATAAAATGATGGAGATTGCCAAAATAGGCTAATAAGGTTGTACAGATTTTGCAAGACCATAATCTCTCCTAAGGTTGAAAGGATAACACTATTGGGATGAATTTTTTAAAATGCAGGTTTTATTTCCATTTATTCCTATAGACAAAATTTCTCTTTCTGCGGCAATCTGCGAAATTTGGGGGACTTATTATTCTTCTTTATCTCATAATCCCAATAATCACATAAATCCCGGTTCAGACATTATAAACGTTGTTGCAATACTGTTATCATTTCGTTTTTCCAACTCACAAACGTATTTTGAAAAATATGCTTTCTTGCCTCTTTTACAAGCCACAGATAAAAAGCAAGGTTGTGAATGCTGGCTAATTGCAGGCCAAGAATTTCATTTGAAACAAACAAGTGGCGCATGTATCCTTTACTATAATACCGGCTTATTTCATTTGGCAATTGATCGTCAATGACAGAAAAATCTGCAGTCCACTTTTTGTTTTTTATATTGATAATCCCTTGTGTGGTAAATAACATCCCGTTTCTTCCGTTCCTTGTCGGCATTACACAATCAAACATATCAATACCTAAATGAATACATTCCAGAATATTCCATGGAGTGCCAACGCCCATCAGATAGCGGGGTTTTTGTTTAGGCAATTCTTCACAACAAAGAGCAGTAAATTCATACATCATTTCCATTGGCTCTCCTACGCTAAGTCCGCCAATAGCATTTCCTGTCGCATTTTTCGAAGCAATGTATTGACAAGAAGCTGACCTCAGATCTTTATATGTTCCCCCCTGAACTATAGGAAAAAGATTTTGTGTATATCCATACTTATCAGGCACAGCATTAAAATGTGTAAAGCAGCGGTTAAGCCATCTGTGGGTTAATTCCTTACTGTCTTTAGCATATTTATACTCACTTGGGTATGGAGGACATTCGTCAAAAGCCATTATAATATCAGCTCCAATTGTTCTTTGTATGTCCATTACTTTTTCCGGAGTGAATAAGTGCCGGCTTCCATCAATATGCGATTGAAACATTACCCCTTCTTCATTAATTTTTCTGCTTGCTGCCAAAGAAAAAACCTGGTAGCCCCCGCTGTCCGTCAGGATCGGATTATTCCATCCGATAAATTTATGAAGCCCTCCAGCCGCATCCAAAACTTCAGCTCCCGGACGAAGATATAAATGGTATGTATTTCCCAGGATTACCTGTGCCTGCACATCGTTGTATAATTGTTGCTGTGTTACTGCTTTTACACTTCCTGCCGTGCCGACTGGCATAAACATAGGCGTCTCAATTTCACCATGATCTGTCGTTATCTTTCCTGCTCTTGCTTTAGATTGCTCTTGTGTATGCTGTAGTTCAAATTGTAATGCGGGCATAAGCGGCAAAAGTAGGAAAATGACGACGAACGCCAGACAACGGACAACAAACGCGTTTTTCTGTCGTAAGTGGTCAGTCGTCGTTTCTTATTATTTTTGCCTGATTATGATATTGAAGTATTGGCGGGAGATTATTTTTGGCGCATTTTGTCTTGTTACGTTTATTCAAACTATTTATTATGCCGGCTTTTTCAGCCGTCTTGCTTTTTACAAACCAAAACCAAAACTGCACAATGAACAACAACCGGTTTCTGTTATCGTATGTGCACGTGATGAAGCAAATAATATTGTAAAAAATCTGCCTGGTGTTCTTGTTCAAAGTTATCGTACATCGCATGAAGTTATTTTGGTTAATGATAATTCTTCAGACGATACAAAATACCTGTTAGATGAATTGTGCAAGACCTTTAAAAATCTGACACCTGTTCAGCTTACACAGGAAGCCAAGTTAATGGCAGGTAAAAAGTTTCCTCTCAGTATGGGAATAAGGTCTGCCAAGTACGAAACGCTATTGCTTACAGATGCAGATTGTGTTCCTGCCAGTGAAAACTGGATGCAATTAATGCAGGATGGGTATAAGCCGGAAACTGAAATTGTATTGGGTTATGGACGTTATCATAGAAACAATAGCTTTTTAAACAAAATAATCCGGTTCGAAACATTTCATTCTGCACTTCAGTATTTAAGTTATGCTTTAGCAGGTATTCCTTATATGGGTGTTGGCAGAAACCTTAGCTATAAAAAGGATATTTTTATGCGTAATAAAGGTTTTTCTGCTATTAATCATATACCGGGCGGAGATGATGATTTATTTATAAATAAAGTAGCAAATAGAAAAAACACAGCTATAGTTATTGATGCTGAAGCGCATACTTTAAGTGAGGCAAAAAAAAGCTGGGGAGAATGGTTTACGCAGAAAAACCGGCATTACTCTACTGCAAAATATTACAAGGGTAAACACAAATTTATACTGGCATTATATTCTGCAACCCAATTTTTATTTTATCCGCTTGCTATCTTAGCTGCTATCTTTTTCTCCTGGTGGATAGCTCTTTCAGTTTTCGCAGTAAAGATAATTATACAGGCTTTCATTTATTTTAAATCAATGAAAAAACTAAATGAGAGTGATTTGTTTCCAATGTTTCTTTTCTTTGACTTATGGATGTGCATGTATTATATCCTTTTTCTTCCTTCGATATTTAAAAAAGAAAAAAAGACATGGAATTGATAACGGGTGAATTGTTTTATTATTGAAAATTAATTATTGATTATTTGTGCATTGATTATTGATTATTTGTGCATTGATTATTGAAAATCTATAGGTCTAATGAAAACCGGACAGTTTTAATGGACATTATCTTAAAATACTTCAGTGACTTTACAGACAAGCAGTCGCAACAGTTTTCTGATTTGTATGAATTATACAAAAACTGGAACGATAAGATCAATGTTATCTCGCGAAAAGATATTGACAGTCTTTATCTCAGGCATGTTTTGCATTCGCTAGCCATTGCAGCAGTCCTAGAGTTTGAGCCAGGCACTCAAATTATAGATATAGGAACCGGCGGAGGTTTTCCGGGTGTACCGTTAGCCATTTTCTTTCCTGAAGTTCAGTTTCATCTTGTTGACAGTATTGCAAAAAAATTAAAAGTAGTTGATAATGTTGCTCAGTCAATTGGTTTAACCAATATAACTACTCAACATACACGTGCCGAAGAAATTAAAAACAGGCAATTTGATTTTGTAGTGTCACGGGCTGTTGCCCCGATTAAAGATTTATGGCGTTGGGGATATGGTCTGATAAAAAAAGGCGGCAATCAGGAATTACCAAATGGCTTAATTTGTCTGAAAGGCGGAGACCTTGTACAGGAAATTTCAGAAAGCACAGTAAGGCCAAGAACGATACCTATTGATGAGATTTTTAAAGAAGAATTTTTTAAGGAGAAATATTTACTACATATAAGCAGGTGATTCGAGCTACAAGCCGCAAGCTGCGAGCTACGAGCCTGAACCTTCAAAATTTTATCTTATAAGCTCAAAGCTCATAGTCGCAGTTCAAAGCTCATAGCTCAAAACTCGTAGCTCATAGCTCAAAACTCATAGCTCGCAGCTATTGACTTAGAAAGACTATTTCTTCATATACATCACTTCCTTCACCAATTTCACAGTTCTGGGAATATCAGGAAGATAAGCGGCTACCAGGTTTGGTGCATAATGCATAGGAGCATCTGCACTGGTGATGCGGCGGATAGGTGCATCAAGATAATCGAATCCTTCTTTTTGAATGCGATAAGTAATCTCTGAACTTACAGAAGCAAAGGGCCATTGTTCTTCGACAATTACCAAACGATTTGTTTTTTTAACGCTTTCAAGTATAGCTTGCCAATCCAAAGGGCGAATTGTTCTTAAATCTATTACCTCTGCCTCTATTCCTTCTTTGGCTAATTCTGCAGCAGCGCCTAATGCTACTTTCATCATTTTATTGAAAGAAACAATAGTTACATCTTTTCCCGGCCTTTTAATGTCTGCTTTACCAATTGGAATATAATAAGTTTCTTCAGGCACTTCTCCCTTTTCTCCATACATAACCTCACTTTCCATAAACACAACCGGGTCGTTATCAATAATAGCGCTTTTCAGTAATCCTTTTGCATCATAAGGATTGGAAACTGAAATGACTTTTAATCCGGGAATATTTGCATAAAGGCTTTCGAATGCAGTAGAGTGTTGCGCTCCCAATTGACCGGCACTTCCGTTAGCTCCACGAAAAACAATAGGACAACCCACTTGTCCACCGCTCATTGCAAGCATTTTACTTGCTGTGTTTAAAATCTGGTCAAGGGCTAATGAGGCAAAATTCCAGGTCATGTATTCAACTATAGGACGAAGCCCGTTTTGAGCAGCGCCAACAGCAATAGCTGTAAAACCTAACTCTGCAATTGGTGTATCTATTACCCTTTTAGGACCAAACTCTGCAAGCATTCCCTGGCTGACTTTATAAGCGCCATTGTATTCTGCCACTTCCTCACCCATTAAAAAGACTTTTTCGTCTTTTCTCATTTCTTCATTCATGGCTTCTCTTAGCGCCTCTCTAAAAAGAATTGTTCGCATATTATCAGGGGAATTATTTGGAATAAATAAAATTTTTGCTTTATCAAAAGCACCGCAAAAATATAAGATTATGAATTACAATCCCAAAATATACGCAAACCCATAAAGGAGCTTAATACACAACTTTTTTAGCCCTGTTCATCTGTTGGGGTTTATAGTACATTATAGGCGAAGCTTGCATAGTATAATCCGCCCACTTCCGGATTACCGAAAGAACTTCTATAATACTTATTCACTACATTGGTGGAACCTATTTTAATCAGACTTTTTATTTTAGGCAGCCTGAAACCAACCATTACATCCAAAGTACCAAAAGCTGGAACTTCTCCCGCGGCAAAAGTGCCCTCCCAGTTTATCTTGTCCTGCCATCTGTAATTGACAGTAAAACCTATTCCTTTAAACACGTTTGCGTTATTTAAACCAATGTTAAAGCGGTATTTAGGAGCGTTGAAAAAAGTGATCAGACCTTCAGGAACATTATTTAGCTGGTCACTGAAGAAATTACCTGTAGCGACATAATTTAAAGCCACAGCATATTCTAATCCTATACCATAACCAATTGCCTTAACAGGATTTGGAGAATTAACAGCAAAAGAATAGTTATTCGAAGTAAAAGGACTTGCCAGATCCATAGGAGCTTTTGCAGGGTCTCCGCTTTTTCCTCTGGCAACTGCATTACGACCAATAAAACTTTTATACTTGCTGTAATAACCATAAATATCCACAAGCAATCTTTTAGAAAATAAGGCTTTGTAACCTATCTCGTAAGATTGCATTGTTTCAGGTTTTATCTTCACAAATTTAGCAGGTACAAGCAAAGCCGGATTAAGGGTACCTGTTCCAAACGAATTGCGGTAAGCAACAACACTTTGAGATGTATATGCAGGGTTTTTATCAAATCCAAAAAAAGTTTCAAACTGGGGCAGGCCCCCCACCAACCGGTTAGCCCCACCTGTAAGTAAATTTATATACTGGTCCTGGGTAGCAGGAAAACGGTAAGCAGTCTGATAGGATAAACGGATATTGTTGTCTTCGGCTACTTTAATAAGCGCACTAAAACGCGGAGTGAAACGACCCTCGAAATTTTCATTTTTATCGTAGCGCACGGAACCGGTCAGCTTCAAAACTTCTTTCAGGAATTTCTTTTGAACCTGTAAATATCCGCCATATTCATTAATGCCAATGGGACCGGCAGTATCTGCAAATATGGTTCCTTTTGAGTTTAATGAAAAGTGCCTGAAACTTGCACCCACCAAAACTTCTGCAAATTTTATCTTCTCAGTTAAGTTGTATTGTCCTTCATAATGATACAAACTTGATTTATCTGCAAACTTTGCCCCTCCTGCAGCTATATCGGTTGCCTTTGCTTTATTAAATGCGGAATCAAATTGAGGAGTTCCGGGCAGAAACCTGCCTGTTTCAGCATAGCCTCTTGCAGCACCATGTGCCTGTGCATCTGGTAAGGCCATTCCGTTAGTACCAGGCAAAATGCCTAATCTTGCAGCTCCATAAACACCGGTATATTGGGAAAACCATATTTCGTTGCTTTTCCATGCATTGTTTATATATAATGCGGCGGTAGTTGCTGTGTATGAATCACCGGAATTTTCTTGGGTGGTATACCCTCTTAAAAACCAGTTCTTACTTTTTAATTCAAGTTTATATTGACCCATTTTCAGGTTCTTTAATGAATACCTGTCGGCTCCGGTATACACACTTGTTCCTATACCATAATATCCTAGAAAAGATGCTTCCAAATCATTTGTGATCTTATAGTTTAGACCTGCGGAGAACCGTCCATTATAAGCGCCATAATCAACAAGATGCCTTTCTTCATAACCTGTTCTGCTTACAAACTGGCTTCCAAACGTACCTCTGTAAGGATTATTGGGAACTGTGCTTGCAGGTATTAAAAAAGGAAGATAGGAAACAAACCCTGGAGAAGCAGAGCCAAAAAGCCTGGCAATCCCCTGAGGTGTGGCGCCGCCGGCTAACATTAAATCAACAAGGGCAATACCTGCTTGCCCCTCTGGTGTAGAACCTACCCGTGCCTTTACAGCCTGGGCTAAAGCATTCATACTTGCACTTGCTTCATCACCAAAAACATTTACACCATCATAATTAGGATCAGACTGCCTGTTACCTTCTTTAATTCCGCTTACAACATTATTTCTAAGCACATCTCTTTCATCTGTTCCCTGCCAGTCCTGTACTTTTATGTATTGTGCTCCTATTTTAAAAGCAAACTTTTCAGAAAGCTTTTTAGCGTATCGAAAACTATAGTCATAGTATGGTGCAGCAGTATGTTGTGTGTTATCTATGTGGTTTACTCCCTGCTTTACCTGTATACTTAACCCCTGGTATTTAAAGGGGTTCTTGCTGTTTATAAGTAATGTTCCGTTCATACCACCTGAACCATACAGGGCCGATGAAGCTCCCGGCAATAACTCCATGCTTTCAACATCAAGCTCTGTGAGTCCTACAATACTTCCTATTGCAAAATTCAACGCCGGAGCCTGATTGTCCATTCCATCAACCAGTTGATTAAAACGAAGGTTACCGCTGCCGTTAAACCCTCTTGTGCTTGGCGTTTTAAATGCAAAACTGGAGGTGGTAATGTCTACACCTTTTAAATTACCGATAACATCATAATAACTGGGGGAGGGAGTATTGCGTATAGTTGCCAGGTTAACCCGTTCGATTGAAACAGGAGATTCCAGAATGCGTTCAGGAAAACGGGATGCTGAAACTACTACATCAACTGTAAGGCCTGAAGCAGGATCAAGTAAAACCTGTACAGATTGCGAAGCAGTTGTTACTCCGACCTCTTTATTAGCAAACCCTACGGAAGAAAATACTAATGTGACAGGCAACTTTTGTAGATCCCTGATCTTAAAATTACCCCTGTCATCAGTATAAGTTCCAAGGTTGCTGCCTTTAACAATAATAGATACAGCAGGAATATTTTGGTTTTCCGCACTGCTTTTTACATTTCCGCTAATAGTATTATTGGATTGGGCATGAACAAGAACCGGGAACAAAGCCATTGTTATGATGCATAATACTGAGCCATAGTTTTTTTTCATGAAGAACAGTTTTTTAAAGTATTGGAAGAACAAATTAAATATAGTTTTTATCTTATCGAAATTTAATTTTTTGCACACACGTATATTAAAAGAATAAAAATGATTTTTATAGCAAAAGGCATATTATTTTTGAAATCATGACTAAGTTTCAATTTCCCGGGCAAACAGATTTTTATAGCGGAAAAGTAAGAGATGTTTATTCTGTAGGCGATAACTGGCTGGTTATGATAGCCAGTAACCGTATTTCAGCTTTCGATGTTATTCTGCCAAAACCCATTCCTTATAAAGGACAGGTATTAAACCAGGTCGCTGCTTATATGCTCGAAAAAACTAAAGACATTTGCCCTAACTGGCTTATAAGCACACCTGCACCTAATACGGCAATTGGAAAACGTTGTGTACCTTTTAAAATTGAAATGGTTGTACGTGGTAACCTTACAGGACATGCGTGGAGAACTTACAGAGAAGGAAAGAGGACACTTTGCGGAGTTACACTTGCTGAAGGGCTTAGAGAAAATGATTACTTCCCCTCTCCAATCATTACACCTTCTACTAAAGCGGAAGCAGGTCACGATGAAGACATATCGCGTGAAGAAATAATTGCCCGAAATATAGTAAACGAAGAAGAATATTTACAATTGGAAAAGTACACATTCTCTTTGTTTGAAAGAGGTAAAGAACTTGCAGCCAAAAGAGGATTGATACTTGCCGATACAAAATATGAATTTGGAAAAATAGGAGACATCATTTATTTAATGGATGAAATACATACTCCTGATTCATCCAGATATTTTTATGCAGATGGTTTTAAGGAAAGGCTTAAAAAAAATGAGTCTCAAAAACAACTTAGTAAAGAATTTGTTCGTGAGTGGCTGATAGCAAACAACTTTGTGGGCAAAGAAGGCCAGAATGTTCCTGAAATGACTCACGAATGGATACAAACCATCAGCAACAGGTATATAGAGTTATACGAACAGTTGATCGGTGAGAAATTTATACCCGAAGATTTAAATGACGAAGAAACTGAAAGAAGAATTGTTGAAGCACTAAAACAGGTGAAAGTGATAGAATAATAAGCAGTGTTTTGTGTTTAAAAATTTAATAATGGATACTATACACTGGGGCATTATAGGCTGCGGAGATGTAACGGAAGTAAAAAGCGGACCTGCATTTAACAAAGTACCTGATTCTAACCTCGTAGCTGTCATGCGAAGAGATGCAGCAAAAGCTGAAGATTATGCAAAAAGGCATGATGTACCAAAGTGGTATACCAATGCCTATGATTTGATTAATGACCCTGACATAAATGCAATCTATGTTGCCACTCCCCCGCTGCAGCATGAAGAATATACTATAGCAGTTTTACAGGCAGGCAAACCTGTTTATGTAGAAAAACCAATGGCTGTAAGTGCTGTAGCAGCCGGGAGAATGGCAGATGCAGCTAATAAAAATGAAATTAAACTTTCTGTAGCACATTATCGCCGTGCACAACCCGTATTTATAAAACTTAAAGAACTATTAGATGCAAAAACAATTGGTGATATAAAATTTGCTAACCTCACGTATTTTGCTCCTCCTCTTTCAGCAGATAAATTGAAGGAAACCAAAACAAAATGGAGAGTAGATCCTGCGTTTGCCGGGGGTGGTTTATTTCATGATCTCGCACCTCACCAGTTAGATTTGATGTTGTATTTGTTTGGTAAAATAAAAACAGCTTCAGGCATTTCTTCTAACCAGGCAGCATTATACAAAGCAGATGATATAGTAACAGGAATGATGATGTTTGAAAGCGGGATAGTTTTTAATGGGCTATGGTGTTTTACCGTGCCTGAAGATGAAGCAAAAGATACATGCGAAATAACGGGAGCTGAAGGCAAAATAAGTTTGAGTGTGTTTGGGGAACCGGAAATTGCTATTTCAAAAAAAGGCCATACAGCAACAGTTCATCTTGAAAAGCCGGAACATGTACAGCAACCATTGATTGAAAAAGTCGTTCAATACTTTTTAGGGAAAGGTGAAAATCCTTGCCCCCCAGAAGCCGGCGTGGAAGTCATGCGGATCATGGAAGTTTTTACAGAGAAATAAAAATAGGATAATTACTGCCCTGTATTGAAAGGTGCAGGGATAGCCAATATAAGAAGGTAATTTTCACAGGAACTTGTAATTATTCTATGTTGATAATAGTAAGACTGATACAAAACAGATGATTATAACAAAATAACTTCATCTGCAAGAGTTCTAAAAACCAGAAAGCCAGATGGAAATCCGGCCTTCTTCAAATATGAAAAAATATTTTACTCACATAAAAGTATTCCAATTTTTGTTATTTCATAAGATTATATCAAACTTTATTTTAAGGATTAAAAATTATTCTTTTTCCGCCAACCCTTTTTTGAACAAATTGTTTAAAGTCAGTCAGGTTTTGGTTATGCCACAACTGCCGGTTTTCTTCATGCTACCGCCTTCGGAAAATTCAATTTTTCTTATTCTTATATAATTTTGGTCACCGCAATAGCAAAAGGGGAAATTATTAGACTTATTATTTTTATTAGTAAAATTTATTTATTCTTACTCTCTTACTGCAAATTGTTCATCCCGTGGTCCTTCTTTTGTAATTTGGTACAAATCAGACATCTTTGCATTTGTAGAAAACATAAATTCTGATAAATTTTTTAGCTGATAGAAATAGAAAAGTACAAGTATCCGTTAGTTTGGCGGAACGATGCTTATTAGAAAGGATAACGCCCGGTTCCCTAATTCTTTCTTAAAATACAAAATCATTGATATGGCCATAGTTGATCTTCTTATGCCGAAATTGGGTGAAAGCATAATGGAAGCCACCGTATTAAAGTGGACTAAAAAGATTGGAGAAAACGTGAAACAGGATGAAACGGTGTTAGAAATTGCAACTGATAAAGTAGACAGCGAAGTGCCTTCTACCGCAGAAGGCACACTGTCAGAAATTTTGTATAAGGAAAATGACGTAGTGCCTATTGGTACTGTAATAGCGCGTATAGAAACAGGTGCATATGCTGCAGAGACAACAGAAGGGGATTTAGAGGTTATTGCTGAAAGTAATTTGCCTCATGAACCCTTTACACACGAAGAAGAAGCTTTAGAAGAACATATTCCTTTTGTTCCGAAGGCAACTTCTAAGCCTGCAATAAACAATGCCGGTGGTAACAATAAATTTTATTCGCCGCTTGTATTAAATATTGCCAACAGCGAAGGAATCGCTGTCAGTGAACTGGAGAAGATCACCGGTACAGGTAATGATGGAAGAGTCACAAAAAAAGATATATTACAATTCGTAGCAGGTAAGACTACGAAACAACCTGCGGAAGCCGAAGCGCAGACTCGCGAAGCTCCTTCTTTGAACGCAGAAGTATTACCTGAATCAATACCTGACGATACTGTCTTTGCTCCTGAGCCAAAGGAAGATTCTGAACAGACAGACACTTTTGCTTTGTCATCAGGAAATGTAGAAATAATTGAAATGGACAGGATGCGAAAGATGATTGCGAAGCACATGGTCACCAGCAAGCAGATAAGCCCTCATGTGACAAGTTTTTCAGAAGCTGATGTAACTAATATAGTCAGATGGAGAGAGCGGATAAAAGATAAGTTTGAAAACACAGAAGGAACAAAGATTACTTATACACCGATGTTTATTGCTTGTGTGACAAGGGTCATAAAACGTTTTCCTTATATAAATTGCTCAGTAGAGGGAGACAGGATAATACTGAAAAAAGATATTAATATAGGCATGGCTACTGCCCTTCCGTCGGGCAGCTTAATTGTACCTGTCATTAAAAATGCCGATTATCTTAACCTTGTTGGTTTAAGCAAATCGGTAAATACTCTTGCTGACAATGCAAGAAACAACCGCCTTAAACCTGATGATACTACCGGTGGTACATTTACCATTACGAACGTAGGTACATTTGGCAGTCTTATGGGAACGCCTATCATTAACCAGCCGCAGGTAGCCATTCTTGCCGTTGGAGCTATAAAAAAACGTCCTGTTGTTATAGAAACCGCCGAAGGAGATACTATAGGTATAAGGCATATGATGTATTTGTCTCTCAGCTACGATCATCGTGTAGTTGATGGAAGTGTAGGAGCAAGTTTTTTAACAGAGGTTGCAAAAGAATTTGAGAAGTGGGATTTAAAGAGAGAATGGTAGAAAAGTAATGAAATTCAAATGAACCTGAACAATTGAACTGTTGTGGGCAAACGGGGCGACAAATGACGATTCGTCCATAATTAATTTTATATTTTCTCTCTTGAGTGTATCAAAACATATCTGTTATGAGCATCAGCAGAAGAATTAAAACACGAAGGGAATTTATTAAGCAGTCTGCAATGGCAGCAGCAACACTCCCTCTTTTGCTTTCCTGCGGACAAAGTTCAGGGTCTTCTTTTGACCAGAATGCAATCAAAAAATTTAGAAAAAGCTTTAACGGACAAATCATTCGCCCTGGTGATGCAGAATACGAAGTCAGGCGCTGGTCGCGTGTAATAAACCACACAATGGATAAACATCCTGCGATCATCGCTACCTGTAAAAAAGAGGAAGATGTTTCAAGAAGTGTTGAGTTTGCCAGGCAGCATCAATTGGAAATTGCGGTGAGATCAGGTAATCATAGCAGTATGGGTTGGGGTACTTGCGAAAAGGGCATGGTGATAGACCTCTCGCAAATGAAGGGGATTGAAGTAAATGCGGATAAGAGGACGGCTATTGTTACCACGGGTGTCTCTGCCGAAGAGATTTTAGCGGCTACGGCACCTTATGGTCTTGCACCTGTATTAGGTGAGTGTGGGAGTGTGGGTTCCGGAATTGCGTTGGGCGGTGGGTTAGGCTGGCTCGCGGGAAAATATGGAGCTACCTGTGATAACCTGATCTCGGCAAGGATCATCACAGCAGAGGCAGAAATACGGAAAGCCGATGCTGCTACCAACGACGATCTTTTCTGGGCAATACGTGGGGGTGGGGGCAACTTTGGAATTGCTACTTCTTTCGTGTATAGGTTACATCCAGTAAAAGAAATGCTTGGAGGTAGTTTCATTTACTCATTTGGTAACGCTCGTGCCATCATCAACTTCTTCAAGGAATTTATGTCCACTGCTCCCGATGAGCTACAGGCAGACTGTTATCTCACACGTGATAAGTGTTGGGTAGAGTTTGTTTACTTCGGTGATCTTGATGCGGGTGAACGTTTGTTTGATAACTTCCGCAAGTTCAGTAAGCCTGAACAGGATTCAGTAAAAAGAAGACCTTTTTCTGAGGTGTATAATATGTCAGGCGATCCCTGGACTCCGTTCAAGTTTAATTCTGAGAAAGGCACTTATATAGAAGAGATGTCAGACAAGGTAATTGAATTAGTGTTGGAGCGTATTGCGCAATCCCCTCTCGCGGGTACAGTGTACTTTGATTTTAGCCACTATATGCACGGAGAAGTTTGCCGAGTTTTGCCCCATGCCACTGCATTTGATCTTCGTAAGCCTGCTGCTACACATCTTGCATTTTGGGTGAATTGGCAGGATTCAGTTGATACAGAAGCATGCATGTCATGGCACAATGAAACATTTGAACGTTTGCAACCTTATTCCGGCGGACGTATTTATACCAATTATATGAGTGTCCCGGGTGGATCAACAGCGAAAGCCGTGTTTGGCATCAACTTCTCACGTCTTGCGCAAGCGAAGAAAAAATACGACCCTAATAATATCTTTCATCTCAATCAAAACATCATTCCGGGCTAAGAAGATGCAATTGTTATACAGCAAGCAAAAAAAATATAAAATTGAGATTTAAAAGAAATAAAAGAACCAACCTACTTTCAGACTTTAAAACGTCTAATATGAGGACATTAGAAAGGAGCAAACACACAGTGACTCACAAAAGGGATTAAATCTTCGTCAGCCCACAACCGTTCTAATACCATTAATCTCGTCATACAGAACAATGTTTCTGATCATAAGATGTACATACTCAAATTCGACAACTTTTTTAATAGTTCCTTTAGTGCCGGTACTATAAAAGATAAATACATCATCGCTTTCGCCTTTAAAAAATTCATATTGTCTTTCGTTCATCTTCTTTCTTTTTTTTATTAGGTTAACTCTTATTCTAACTTCTTGGGCAAAGTAATTTGTTACAACCAAAGATGGCAAAAACAATAAATAACACTTTACTAAGTGTTATAAAAATACTTTTACCCCTCCCTGGATAAGTATAGAAAAACAATTAATTTTATAAAAGCAAACAAAGTTTTAAAATAACTTTCAATCGCTCAAAACCCAATTCCCTCATTCTTTCCTCTCTTTTCATTACTTTCAATCTTTTATTTTCGATTTTAAATTTTGAATTTGATGCTGGTAAAAACGTTTGGCAGTGCTGTATATGGTGTCGAGGCGATAAACATAACGATTGAAGTAAATGTCAGTGAAGGGCAGGGTTATTTTTTAGTGGGATTGCCAGACGGAGCTATAAAAGAAAGCCAGCAACGAATAGACAGCGCTATTAAAAGCAACAGCTTTAGAATGCCGCGGATAAAGATTGTAGTAAATATGGCACCAGCAGATATCAAAAAGAGCGGCTCTGCTTTTGACCTTCCTATAGCAATTGGTATACTTGGTGCAAGTGAACAGATTGAAAATGTTGAAGTATTGAAGGATTATGTAATAATGGGTGAGCTTAGTCTCGACGGAGCTATTCAGTCAATCAAAGGCGCTTTACCAATTGCAATACAAGCCCGTAAAGAAGGTTTTAAAGGATTGATTGTACCTAAAGCAAATGCACGGGAGGCAGGCATGGTAAATAATCTTGCAGTATATGGTGTAACACATTTGCAGGAAGTGATTAATTTTTTTGCCGATGAAAGTTCTTTGACACCTGTTGACGTAAATACAAGAGAAGAGTTTTTCAACTCTCAATATCAATTCGAGCTTGACTTTACAGATGTAAAAGGACAGGAAAACATAAAACGTGCGCTGGAAATTGCAGCAGCAGGCGGGCACAATGCAATACTGATAGGACCACCCGGTGCAGGTAAAACGATGTTAGCTAAAAGGCTTCCAACAGTATTGCCGCCATTAAGCCTTCAGGAAGCATTGGAGACTACAAAAATTCATAGTGTAGCAGGCAAATTACCTGAGAACGCATCACTCATAAATAAGAGACCTTTCAGAAGTCCGCATCATACCATTTCTGATGTTGCCTTAGTTGGTGGCGGAGGAGTACCGCAACCTGGAGAAATTTCGTTAGCTCATAATGGCGTTTTGTTTTTAGATGAATTGCCGGAGTTTAAACGAACGGTTCTTGAAGTTATGCGCCAGCCCATGGAAGAAAGGCGGGTTACCATATCGAGAGCAAAAGTTGCTTTGGATTTCCCTGCAAACTTTATGTTAATAGCAAGCATGAACCCCTGCCCTTGCGGCTATTATAATCATCCCGAAAAAGAATGCACCTGCCCTCCTGGTGCGGTTCAGAAATATCTTAATAAAATCTCAGGCCCTTTGCTCGACCGTATAGATCTGCATGTTGAAGTTACGCCTGTTTCTTTCACAGAATTAAGCAATATCAGTAAAGGCGAGACATCAGCCGACATTCGTGAAAGAGTTATCAAGGCGAGGGAAATACAAACCGAACGATACAAAGAAACACCCGGCACATATGCCAATGCCCAAATGAGCAGCAAACAGCTTCGGGAAATATGTGTCATTAACCAGGCTGGCGAAGGATTGCTGAAGAAAGCAATGGAACGCTTAAATTTATCTGCCCGCGCCTATGACCGAATATTAAAAGTGTCACGAACCATAGCAGACCTTGCTGCAAGTGCCGATATTAAAGTTGAACATCTTGCAGAAGCGATTCAGTACAGAAGTTTGGACAGAGAGGGATGGGCGGGGTAAGTTTGTTAATAGTTTAATTTTGTAGTATGTTTATTACAAGTACACTTTTATTCCATATTTTAAATAACTTGAAGTAAATTAGTGTAAAAAGTGGAACTTATGGAAAATTTAAGTTTAAGAGAAAAGCTGCATCAATATATAGATAATGGAGATGAAACATTGATTAATATAATGTGGGAAGCAGTAGCAAATTATGACATAAATAATATAAATAATAATACTTCACAAAGTATCGAAGAGTATAATAAAGACATTGATGAAAGTTTGGAGCAGTACAGAAGAGGAGAATTTATAACTCAAAAAGAGTTAGAAGAACAGTCCAAGAAATGGTAAATAAACATTTTGTAGTAGTCTGGCCAATACAAACAAGGAAACAACTGCAAAAAGTTTATTCATTCATTAAAAAAGACTCTTTTCAAAATGCTGAAAAAGTCAAAAAAGGAATACTCGAAGCAACAAGTAATTTAGCGATT
>JAABUS010005686.1_pt1 | contig 16067 bp, 8 predicted proteins | sample 5560161 | NCBI WGS metagenome assembly JAABUS01 (sample SAMN10711885, study PRJNA513376) | rock metagenome | isolation source: Antarctica rocks | place: Antarctica: Victoria Land, Trio Nunatak nord | collected 2016-01-04
CGGACAGCCTCGGCGAGACCGAGACGATGAGCCGATTCTGGTTGGAACGCGAGGCACAGGCCAGTAGCCATCGCCCCTACCGGAACGTGGCCTGAACCTCTGTCAACTCAGACCATGTCGTGCGCCCATGGGGCACGTTCCAAATGGGGCATCGGGCTGCACGCGTGCCAACGGCCCCGCTCGACTTTAGGGGCGAGCGTCCGCTTCGGCCAGCAGGAGCGGGAGCAAGACAGGCTCAAGGAGGAGACCGCCTCGTGTTCCCGCCAGTCCTTCGAGGACCGGTCCGTCTTGCGGGCCTTCCGCGCGGGACGATGGGGTTCCGGTCCGTCTCATCCCATCCGTATGATAAGTGATAGGCTCATGATGGGTTCCGGGGTGTTGGTCGCACCAGATCGGCCGCTAGTCTTTGCACATGAACCATGGAAGTGCTCCGAGGCGATTCCGCCAAACCCAGCCCACAAATCGAGCCGAAATAACAGGTTACGGCAACAATACCTGACCACTACCCCGAAATCCATCATGAGCCTACTGGGTCGTTCGCTGGAAGAGATGGACTCGCAAACCGGCGCAAAATCAAGTAGGCTCCGCAAACCACGGACAGGCCGGGATGTGCGGAGCCTCGCCCCAAACGCCTGTCGCACAAGCCTTTGCCTTACCCCCACATTGCCGCGAGCCGCTGATTCTTAATCAGCGGCTCGCACAATGAGCGCCGTTGGCCTTGCGGGGCTCCGTCTCACGTAGCATCTTTTTGCCCTGAAAGTACTTGCGTCAGCCTCGCGGGGTTGACCTGGAGCAAGTCCCAGAATTTCGAAGCTCGGCAGCGGCAGGCCCAGGTGCTCATACGGGCAGCCGTCCTTCCCGCTCGCCCAGGCCGCATTCAGCCCGCTTTGCGAGAGAGCCGAGAAACGATCGGACAGGAATCGTGCAATAGTGTCAGGCCACGAGGCTTGTGAGCCAATGACTCGAAGCACGGTCACCACGTGGCCGAAGATTTCGTCGCGGAGCGCGGGTCCGGCACGGCGGAGGAAGGGAATGAGGGGGGGTACAGGCAGGAGACCAATTTATCCCCTCGGCACCTCGGGCGTGACCTCGTTGCCGCTGCGTTCCCCGCGCCCGAAGGCGGAGACGTTGGCGAGAGTCGTCTCGGCGATGTTGCCCAGCGCCTCGCGGGTGAAGAACCCCTGATGGCCCGTGATCAGGACGTTGGGGAAGGTCAGCAGCCGCGCCAGGACGTCGTCCTGCAAGGTCCGGCCCGAGCCGTCTTCGAAGAAGATGCCGACCTCTTCTTCGTAGACGTCGAGCCCCAGGTGGCCGATCCGCCCCTGTTTCAACGCCTCGATCACCGCGCGCGTGTCGATGACGGCACCTCGGCTGGTGTTGATGAGCATCACGCCCGGCTTGACCCGCCGCAGGGCCTCGGCGTCGATCAGGTGCCTCGTCTCGGGGGTCAGCGGGCAGTGGAGCGTCACGATGTCGGACTCCGCCAAGAGCCGATCCAGCGGCATATATTCGACCCTAAGAGACTTGCACTCTTCGTTCTCGAACCGGTCGTGGGCGAGCAGCCGGCACCCGAACCCGTGCATGATCCGGGCGACCCGCATGCCGATCTGGCCGGTCCCCACGATGCCGACGGCCCGGCCGTGCATGTCGAAGCCCAGCAGGCCGTCGAGCGAGAAGTTCCCCTCGCGCACCCGGTTATAAGCGCGATAGAGCTTCCGGTTCAGCGCCAGCATCAGCCCGACGGCGTGCTCGGCGATCGCGTAGGGCGAATAGGCGGGGACCCGGGCCACCGTGATCCCCAGCTCTCGTGCGGCCTCGACATCGACGTTGTTATACCCCGCGCTTCGCATGGCCAGCAGCCGCGTCCCGCCCCGAGCCAGCGCGTCCAGGACGTCGCGGCCGACCTGGTCGTTGACGAACGCGCAGACGGCCGGGAAGCCGTCAGCCAGGGGACACGTCTCCGGGCCGAGGTTCGGCCTGATGAAGACCAGTTCGTGGCCGTGGTGCGCGTTGGCCTCGCCGAAACTGGCGCGATCGTAGGACTTGGCACCGAAGACGGCGATCTTCATGGGTGGAGACTCGCGGGATCGCTGGGCCTGCGACGTGCAGTGGCCTCGCCGGGACGGATGCAAGCCGACCGCGGCAAGAGAAGGTACCCCGAACCCGATGGCCGTCACAAGGGACGCTCGGATCCGGCTTGACCGGGGTGCGGGCGGGGTGCTAGCCTCGGAGTTGCATCCCCCTCACCGACGATCGGCTCGGGCGACCTCCTCGCCCGGCGGAACGTCAGACGCCCCGCGCCGCTTCGATGGGCCCAATCGGCGCACCTATCTCTCATGGCAGACGATCGGATTCGAAGGCAGATCGCCTTCCTCGCCGCCCAGCTTATGTACGGGCGGACCGAGGGCGAGTATTTCACCGCCAAGCGTAAGGCGGCCAAGCAACTCGGGGTCGAGTACCGGTTCCGGCCGGGCGACCTCCCCTCCAACCGGGAGATCCGCGACCAGATCCAGGCGATGGCGCGGATGCACGAAGGTCCCAAGCGGCTCGAGACCCTCCGCGCGATGCGCCTGGAGGCCCTCCGCCTGATGCGACAGCTCGCGAGGTTCCGGCCCCGGCTCATCGGCAGCGTCTGGACCGGGCACGTCCGCCACGGTTCCGACATCGACATCCACCTCTTCTGCGACGGGCTCTCGCTCGTCACCGACACGCTCGACGAGCTCGCCCTCCCCTACGAAGTGCAGCGCAAGCGGATCGTCAAGTACGGTGAGGAGCGGGTCTTCACGCACATCCACGTCGACGACCGCTATCCCTACGAGCTGACACTCTACCCCGAGGACAAGGCCCACTACGTCTTCAAGAGCTCGATCACCGGCCAGGCGATCGAACGGGCCTCGATCGCCGAGCTGGAGGCGGCGCTCCTCGCCGAGGGCCCGGACGCCGACCTCGACGCCGAGGTCGAGCGCGTCGAGGACCACGTCGATCGCTTCGAGCTCTACCGGCTCCTGCTCCGGCCGCTGGAAGGGGTCAAGCAGAGCCCGAAATACCATCCCGAGGGGGACGCCCTCTACCACAGCCTTCAGGTCTTCGAGATGGCCCGACTCGAGCGCGGCTACGACGAGGAGTTCCTGCTCGCGGCCCTCCTGCACGACGTCGGCAAGGCGATCGACCCGCACGACCACGTGCTCGCCGCACTCCAGGCGCTGGAAGGGACGATCACCGATCGCACGACGACCCTGATCGCGCTGCACATGGACGCCCTGGCCTACCGCGACGGGACCCTCGGAGCCCGAGCCCGGGCCCGGCTCGAACAGTCCGAGGAGTTCGAGGACATCATGCACCTGCGCGAGCTCGACTGCCGAGGCCGCCAGCCCGGGGCCGTCGTCTGCGAACTCGCCGAGGCCCTCGAATATATCCGGGAACTCGAGGACGAGTCGGACGACTGAGCCGCGAAGACGGCGCCTGATCCCAAGTCCCTTCTTCCCCCGGGAGAAGGTGCCCCGAAGGGGCGGATGAGGGGATTCGTGCTGCGATCGGCCTCGCGCCCAAGGGCGTGGCGCATGGGAAAGCCGGTGACCCTCATCCGGCCGTCCCGGCCACCGTCTCCCGCGGGGAGAAGGGAAGAGCTCACCGGCCTCTTTCGAGGGCCGTTTGCAATGCGCGAGCAAACGGCCCTATCCTATCCGACTCCCGATGGGCGCCTTCCGCACGTCGATATCGCCAACGAGGTCTGCACCATGATCGTCCCCCGCGGCCTGCTCTCGCTGCTTGCACTCGGATGGTTCCTCGCCCCGACGGCTCGCGCCGCCGACGGACTCGCCCCGATCTCGGAGCGGGCGAGGCGGGTCCACGACGCCGGGATGCTCTTCGACGGCCACAACGACCTCCCCTGGCGCCTCCGCGAGGCCGGAGATGTGAGCTTCGAGAAGATCGACCTCGCCCGGAGGCTCTCCTCCGGCCAGACCGACATCCCCCGGCTCCGCGAGGGCGGGGTCAAGGCGCAGTTCTGGTCGGTCTACATCGGGAGCGAGGAGCCGAACCCCGCGCGGCGCGTCACCCGCCAGATCGACCTGGTCCACCGGATGATCGCGCGCTATCCCGACGCGTTCGAGCTGGCCCTCTCGGCCGACGACGTCGAGCGGATCGCCAAGGGGGGCAAGATTGCGTCGCTGATCGGGATCGAGGGGGGCGTGGCGATCGAAAACGACCTGGCGCAACTGCGGGCGTTCTCCAGGCTGGGTGCCCGATACATGACGCTGACGCACAACGTCACGCTCGCCTGGGCCGACGCCGCCACCGATCACCCCAAGAGCGGCGGCCTCTCACCATTCGGCGAGCGCGTCGTTCGTGAGATGAACCGGCTCGGGATGCTCGTCGACATCTCGCACGTCTCGCCCGACACGATGGCCGACGCGATCCGGGTCTCGCAGGCCCCGGTCATCGCCAGCCACTCCGGCGCCTTCGGCTGGTGCCCCGTCCCCCGGAACGTCCCCGACGACATCCTCGCACAACTCCCGAAGAACGGCGGGGTGGTCATGGTCAACTTCTATTCGAAGTTCGTCGTCCCCGAGCCCGTCCTGCGCGAGAAGCTGGTCCGCGAGGAGCTCAAGAAGACGCACCCGGACCACGCCGACCTCGACCGGGCGTTCGCCGAGTGGTCGTCGGCGCACCCCCAACGCGGGACGGTCGGCGACGTCGTCGACCACATCGACCACATCGCCAGGGTCGCCGGGATTGACCACGTCGGCATCGGCTCCGACTTCGACGGCATCACGTCCACGCCCGTCGGCCTCGAAGATGTCTCCTGCTATCCCAGGTTGACCGAAGAACTCCTCCGACGCGGCTATTCGGAGACGGACGTGCACAAGGTCCTCGGCGGCAACGTCCTGCGGGCCTTCCGCGAGGCGGGGAAGGCGGCCGAACGACTTCGGGAGACGACCGTGCCCGATACCGGACCGTCTCCCGAGGTGCACGGACAGACCGGCTCACCGAAGTGACCCCAGGTACTCCAGGAGGTCGGCGGCCTGCTGCGGGGTCAGGTCGCGTAAGAGGAGCTCAGGCATGAGGGATTGCCGCTGCGGCACGAGCTGTTCGACGTCGCGGGCGGCGATGTGGATCTCCTTGTTCTGCGCGGTCCGGAGGGTGATCGCCTCGGCCGTCTTCTCGACCAGGAGGCCGGTGTGCACCTGACCCTCAGCCGTCTCGACCAGGTAGGCGACATACTTCGGCTCGATCGCTTTCGAGGGTTCGAGGAGGCTTTCGAGGAGCCCGGCACGGTCGTATTTCTTGCCGATCTGACCCAGTTCGGGGCCGACCGCGCCGCCACGGCCGGCGACCTGGTGGCAGTCCTTGCACGACACGCCGGACGCGTTGAAGAACAGATCCTCGCCGCGCGCGGCGTCCCCCTTGAGGGCGAGGAGTTCCCCCGGTCGGATGGCATTGCCCAACCGCTTGACCCGCCCGGATGCGGGGACGTAAGGCTCGAAGAGGTCGCGCACCTGGCCGTCGGGGTGGGCCGTCGCCGCGGCGAGGACGTCCGCCCGGTCCCCCTCGGGCCACGAGGCTTCCCCCAGGGCGCGTGCCAGTCGCAATGCGCCTCCGGTGGAACCCAGCAACTGCGAGATCGCCGCCTCACGGGCCTGGGGAGGACCCGCGGCCAGCTTGTCGAGGCCCGGCGTGACGGCGGGACTTGCGGGCTTCTGCCCGGCGTCGGGGGCGACCTTGACCTTTCCGGCCGGGACCTGAGCGATCCAATCGCGCATCAGGCGTAGGCCGTCCTCGTCGAGGAGATCCGAACCGATGCGGGGCATCCTCCCCGGGCCGAGCTTCGCCATCCGATAGAACAAGACGGAGCGGTACGGGTCGCCGTGCGCGACGATCCGGGCGTCGTAGATCCCGAACGTCCCCTGAGACGGGCGGACGTCCAGCATCTCGGTCTTTTCGAGGGGGGTATCATACCGGAGCTGGATGTTGGCCGTGCCTCCCGCCCCGAACTGATGGCAATGCGCGCAGTTGACCTGGAGATAGGATCGCGCCCGTTCGTCGAGGTTCGCCGACGGGTCGTACGGGTTTGTCAGCTTCTGCGCGGGCTTTCCGCCATCCGCCGTCCGGCCCTCGCCCCCCCCCTTCGGTGCCGACAGCAGGCCGAGGGCCTGGAAGGATTCCAGTTGATCTACGCCTGCGTGGTCCTTGCCCAGCTGGAGGGGGTTGAAGGAGAGCCGGTAGCCGGACCAGGAGCTGTGGCATGTCAGGCATTCGGCCCGGCTCGGGAAATGCCACGCCTGCTCGCGACGCCCGCCGGGGGCCCTGGGATCGGCGACCACGAGGGTGCGATCCATCCCCTCGGCGGCCACGAGGTCGGCGTCGGTCTGCGCGTCGTTCCACGCGTAGGTATAGCCCCGCCAGTCCTGGCCGTCGAAGTGGAGCACCTGGGTTTCGAGGCGGCGGCGGCTCTCGGGATGACCGCTCTTCATCTCGAGCGAGAAGGTCCGCGCCAGGACGCCGTCCCTGGGGAACTTGAACGATTCGACCGGGGCGAACGCCGGTCCGGTCGCCTGCCCGGGGATGACCTCGATCGCCGTCGCGCCCGGGACGGCGACCAGCCGGTCGGCCACCGCGTGGTCGGCCCAGGGCTCGGCGATGATCGAGAAGGGGAGGACACCCGGGCTCGGCTCGTGGTCCTTCACCGAGGCGAAGAGGCCGGTCTGGCTCAGGGTGCGCGGGAAGCTCGCGTTGCCCCGGGACGCCGAGTCCGGGACGAGTTGACTGATCATCCCATCGTCATATCCGACGATATAGAGTTCTCCCCGGTTGTCCTCGCCGAAGACGATGATCTGCGACGTGCCCTGGGCCAGGAGCCTGTTCGATGTGAGCTTCTTGCCGTCGGACTTCGCCCCCCAGATCTTGTGCGACACCCAGTCGCCGTAGATGTAGGTGCCGACCAGGTCCAGATGCTTCGCCCCCCGATAGACGAAACCTCCCGTCACCGAGGCCCCCTCGGAGTGGGGGTAGTCGATCGTCGGCGGGAGGATGGGGGTGGGTCCACGTTTCGCCTCGGGGCGGACCGGCTGCCTCCCCTCCATGACGCTCCACCCGTAGTTGCCCCCCCGTTCGACCTTGTAAACGAGCTCCCACATCTCCCAGCCGACGTCGCCCACCCACAGGTCACCCGTCTGCCGGTCGAAGCTCATCTTCCAGGGATTCCGGAACCCGAATGACCAGACCTCGCCGCGCGCCCCGCCGAGGTTGCGGAAGGGATTGTCGGCGGGGATGGCGTACGTCTTCCCCGGGTCGGCGTGGTCCACGTCGATCCGCAAGATCGACGAGAGGAGGTCGCTGATGTCCTGGCCTGTGTCGAAGGGGTCCGGCGGGGTCGGGCTGGCGGCGTCCCCGGTCGTGACGTAGAGGAAGCCGTCGGGGCCGAACTTCAGGGAACCCCCGTTGTGCCCGCCGGCGAGCCATCGCAGCAGGACCGTCTCGCTGTCCGGGTCGACGCGCGGCGGGTCCGTCTCGAGGACCCGGAAGCGCGAGACGCGCGAACCCATTGGGAGCTGCTCGCCCCCTTTCTTCGAGTCCAGGGCGTAGCAGACATAACAATATCCGTTCTCCGCGAACCGGGGATGGAACGTCAGCCCGTAGAGCGAGGCCAGTCCCTTGACCTCGGGCTCTTTTTCCAACCCCCGGAGTCCCGAGGCCAGGTCGAAGAAGAGGTCGGGACGGGCAATCGCCGGGTCGTTCGGGAACGAATAGATCTTGCCCGACTGCTCGGCGAGGAACAGCCGATCCGTCCCCGGCGCGGTCGTCAATTCGACGGGTTTATCGAACTTGAGCTTGGGGAATGCCCGTTCCACGCGGTAGGGCGGGGGAGGTTCCGGCGAGCCGGTGATCCTCGACGTCGTCCACAGGGGACGCCCCCGGAGACCGGGCGGCCGCTCGACCCGTGCCGACTTCCCCCCCCCGTCTGCCCCCCCCGCCGTCTCGGGGAGTTCCGCCGGGGCGAGGAAGCCGGACGAAACCACGACGGCGATCGACGCCATGACGACCAGGGCGGGGAGACGCATGCGGGTCCGCTCCTTTTCTCGACACACACTGCGGCGCGTCGGTGCAGATCAACTTCGCGCCGAGAACCGACGATCCGCGCCGAAACAGGGCAGGCTGCCGGGGCGGGAGGTTGGGGGTCGACTCATTATGCAGTCTCGGAACTTGCCCCGCCAAGGTCTTCAGGCCGAAAACCCCGAGAAATCGCCGATTTTAAAGCCCCTTGATCCGACCCGGCCTCGCCGGAGAGGAATTCCGGCCGGTTGGGCTTACCGCAGATCTTGGGATCCCACCCTCTCCCCGGCCGAATGGCCCTCAAATTGCAGACGTGACTTGTCGTCCGATAAAGAAGCGACGCGAAGCGCGCCGACTGACTCGAAACGCGATGACTTCAGTCCGACGCATCATCATGCTGGGCATCGTTCCCGACCGGTTACGCCCGAGCGCATCCGTTGTGTCGAATCCACCCGCATAGCGGTCGACGCGGGCATGTACGCCCGGGTGGTCCCCCTCTCAACTGCATGGCGAGGATCTCTCGTCCTGCGGGACGGTCTTCGCCCCCAGAGGCCGTGGACACCCGGCGCCACCGGACGGGACTGGTCGTGGGGTTGAATCTCCGTCGGGAGGGCGGGTCGCGATTGCATCTTCCCGGTCGCGGAATGTGCGACGCGAGTCGAACCGGCCGGAATGACTTCAAGCGTCACCCTCCGGCCGGTCGCTCTTTGGAAAGGGGTGGGGGCGGACAGGTCCGCCTCACGGGTCTCGGGCCCGACCAATGCATCCATCGGCATCAATTTTTTGTAGTCGTATCGCGGTGCGATCGTTAAGGTTGTCGAATGCCGCCCGTCGCGGCCGACGCGCTCGCGAGGGGGTTGGTACTTATGCAATTCGAGACCGGAGGTGTTCGTTAAAACCGAGGCAGATCGCTACCATCGTCATCGCGTCCGGAGGGCTCGGCTGTCTCTGCCTTCTATCGGGCTGTGCCGACGAGACCAAGACGACGGGCACCCAGCTCCAGATCAGCCCGGAGAGGGAGGCCATGTTCGGCGCAATGGAGAATGATATGCAGTAGGAGAGGGCCGAGCGAAAGTCGGCGCGGGCCGCAGGGAAGAAGGCGGAATGAATCCGCGATCGCCCGGCCGGGGCATCCGGAGAGGCCAAGCATCCCTCATCGGCAGGGACGCTTCGGCCCGCAGTGGACCGTGGGGGCGAAGCGTCGCGTTCCCGATCTATTTCCATCTTCGACGTGACATCGGGACGAGAATTATGAAGACTCGTTCACGCTCTGGTTTCACCCTTATCGAGCTGCTGGTGGTCATCGCTATCATCGCCGTCCTGATCGGCCTGTTACTCCCGGCCGTCCAGGCCGCCCGCGAGGCGGCGCGTCGGTCGCAGTGCGTCAACAACCTGAAGCCGCTCGGCCTGGCCGCGCACAACTCTCACGACGTCAACTATTCCTTCCCGATGGGCTCGTCGCTCGCCACGACGATCGCCTACGGGAACCCTCCGGCCATCGGCGGGTGGACGAACTGGAGCGCCCATTCCCTGCTCCTGCCGTACCTGGAGCAGACGCCGCTGTATAACGCAGCCAACTTCTCGCTGATCTGTTACGGCGCCGGCGATGCGAACGCCACCGCCGCCAATTCTACGGCCTACCTGACCCGGATCGCCGGCTACCTCTGCCCCTCCGATGGCAACGCCGGGCGGCTGTCGGGTAGGGATGAGGGTTGCCATGGGTTCACTATCAGGGACCGCAGCGGAAGACACAGCGAAGTTGGCGGTATGCGAGGCCGGTGAGGGATCGCACCCCGGACGCCCGGCCCCGCCGACAATCCTCCTCCTGGCGGCCTGGATCGGCCTGGCCTCGGGCTTCCTCGACCTAGGGCTGGTGATCCTCAGGAAGCACCTGATCGACGGCGAGTTCTACCGCCTCGGCCACGGGTTCCCCTGGATCATCCCCGCGGCGGTCGCGGCGATGGTGGTGTTGCCCGGGGCGGCGCTGGCCCTGATCGCCCGCCTGCGGCGCCGGGGGGTCCCTTTAGCGATCGCCGTGGGGCTCCCCGCGTTCGTCGGGTTCCTTGACCTGAGCTCGCACCTTCCCCTGACACTCTGGGCGTCGTTATTCCTGGCCGCGGGGCTCGCGGTCCAGTCCGCCCGGCTCCTCGGCCGTCGCCGGCACCCGTTCCTCCGGCTCGCGCGCCTCACGGTGCCGTTGCTCGCCGGGGCCGTGCTGGCCCTCGCGGCGGCGACGTCCGGGGCCCGCGCCTGGTCGGAACACCGGGCGCTCGGCACGCTCCCGCCGCCGCCCCCCGGGGCCAGGAACGTGCTGCTGATCGTCTGGGATACGGTCCGGGCGGGGAACCTGAGCCTTCAAGGCTACGGACGACGGACAACGCCCCACCTGGAGCGGCTGGCCGCCCGGGGGGTTCATTTCAAGCATGCGTTCGCGACGTCTCCCTGGACCCTGCCGTCGCACGCGAGCCTGTTTACCGGACGGTGGCCCCACGAGCTCTCGGCCGGCTGGAAGACGCCGCTCGACGAGGCCCACCCCACGCTCGCCGGCCGGCTCGGCTCCCTCGGCTATGACACCGCCGGATTCGTCGCCAACCTCGACTACTGCGGCCGCGAGACCGGCATCGCCCGGGGCTTCGCGCACTACGAAGATTACCCGCTCGGCGTTTGGGAAGTCTTGACCCGCTACGTCGGCCTCGGGCGCAAGGTCGACCACCTCACCTACGCGATGGCGGCGGAAATCCTGACGGGGAGGCGCCAGGGTGGGGCACGCCCCCGGCTCCCGCTCTCGAAGGAGCACGCCAGGGGCGCCGCGGACGTCGACCGGGGCTTCCTGGACTGGCTCTCCTGGCAGCGCACGAGGGGCCGCCCGTTCTTCGCCTTCCTGAACTACAACGACGCCCACACCCCCTACGAGGTCCCGGACGATAAGGCCCGCGGCTTCGGCGTCCGGCCCGCGTCTTGGCACGACCGCCTCGTCTTGCAGCAGTGGAACATCCTCGACAAGTTGAAGCTGCCCATCCGCGACGTGCAGATGGCCTACGACCTCTACGACGACTCGATCGCCCATCTCGACCGGCGGCTGGGCCTGCTGCTCGACGAGTTGGGGAGGCGCGGGGTGCTCGACGACACGCTGGTGGTCGTGACCTCCGACCACGGGGAGCACCTCGGCGATCACCTCCTGTTCTTCCACGGGTGCAGCCTGTACCGACAACTGGTCGAGGTCCCCCTGGTGATCGTCGATCCGAAGCGGACGCCGGCGGGACGGGCGATCGCCGAACCGGTGAGCCTGCGCGACGTGCCGGCGACGGTCCTCGGCCTGCTCGGGCTGGGGCGGGACGCCGGGTTCCCCGGGCGATCACTCGACCGGTTCTGGGCCCCGGGCGCCGAGGAGTCCCCCCCCGTGTTCGAGCCGTTGCTCATGGAGACGGGGAAGCCTACCCTCCTCACGAACCAGGGCCGCGAACCGGTCGCCAAGGGGCCGATGAAGGCGATGGTCGCTGGGGGCATGCATTACATCCGCTCGGGCGACGGGTACGAGGAGCTGTACGCCCTGGACGCCGACCCGGAGGAGCAGATGAACCTGGCCGGCTTCCCGGACGCGCAGGAGTCCCTCCAGGGGTTTCGAGACGCGCTCCGGTCGACGCTCCGGAGCCGCCCCCGGCGATCCGCGTCCCGGTGACATGGGACAAGGCCGATGACCGCGGGCCCGGAGGTTCCTCCGATCTCGGCTTGACCCCAAATCGGGAAAACTTTAGATTCCCGCCGCCGAGGGTCCTCGAGATCCGGCCCCTCGGTCGTACGGTCCCCATGGATGGGGGGCGGACGGAGGGGCGAGAGATTCCCGGGCGCGACGCGATCCTCACGGGGTGCGCGTTCGTGGGCCTCGCCGATGCGATGAGCTGCGCAAGGAGGCAGGTCGATGCGGCGAAGAGACCCGAGGCGCGGCTGGGCCGTCTGGCCCCTGGTTGCGATCATCGCGAGCTCCCTGGTCGGGGCGGGCCCCGCCAAGAAGAAGCGATCCGAGGGCCCTCCGCCCAAGGTCGATGAGACGGTCTCCGACCTGGCCTACATCGTCAGCGCCGGCGAGACCAAGCTCGAAGGGGTCGGCCTCGTCGTCGGGCTCGACAACACCGGCGCCGATCCGCCCCCGTCGTACTACCGCACCAAACTGCTCGACGAGATGCGCAAGGCCGGCGTCGAGGACGCCAACCGGGTCCTCGCCGACAAGACCACCGCGCTGGTCATCGTCCGGGTCAAGATTCCCACGGGGATCACCACCAAGGACCGGATGGACGTCGAGCTCGAGCTCCCCCCGGCCAGCGGGACGACCAGCCTGGCGGGGGGCTACCTGATGCCGACCCGGCTCCGCGAGATGATGATCGCCGGGGGAGGGCCCAAGGAGGGCCAGGAGCTCGCCACGGCGCAGGGCGCGGTGATGGTCGGCACCGACGCCAAGCCCAATTCGCCCAAGGATGGCCGCGTGCTCGGGGGCGCCCGGTGCAAGAAAGACATCCCCTTCTCCCTGGTCCTCAAGGACAGCCGCAAGAGTATCAGGACCTCCGCCATGCTCCAGAAGGTGGTCAACGAGCGGTTCCACCAGAGCGAGGGCAAAGACCAGAAGGAGATGGCCACCGCCAAGACGGACCAATTCCTGGTCCTGAAGGTCCCCCGGGTCTACCACAATAATCAAGGTCGCTACTTCCAGGTCGTCAAGCTCCTGCCGATGGTCGACTCCCCCGACCTCCGCGCCCAGAGGACCGAGCGCTGGGGCAAGGAGCTGCTCGACCCCAAGACGTCCGGCGTGGCCGCGCTCCGGCTCGAGGGCCTGGGCCTCACCGCGATCGAGGCGCTGAAGGCGGGCCTGGCCAGCCCCAACGCGCAGGTCCGCTTCTGGGCGGCCGAAGCGCTGGCCTACCTCGACGACGCCTCGGGCGTCGACGTGCTCGGCGAGGCCGCCGCCCATCGCCCGGAGTTCCGCGCCTTCGCCCTCGCGGCGATGGCGTCGATGGACGAATCGGCCGCGCACCTGAAGCTGCGCAAGCTCATGGACGAGGCCGAGGTCGAGGTCCGCTACGGTGCCTTCAACGCGCTCCGCACGCTCGACGAGCGCGACCCGTTCCTCGGCCAGGTCCGCGTGCTCGAAGAGGCCGCCCCGCCGGAGGAAGGCGACTCGATGGCGATGGCCATCGAGTCGCGTTCTCGCCGGGGCCGCGTTGACGACCCGTTCACGCTCTACATGGTCGACTGCGAGGGACCTCCCTTGATCCACGTCGCGCGGACCAGGCGCTGTGAGATCGTCATCTTCGGCCGGGGCCACAAGATGATGACTCCCATCGTTCTGGGCACCGGCTCGATCCTCCTGAACGCGTCCGAGGGTGACGAGACCCTGCAGATCAGCAAGATCGTCCCGAACCGGGTCGACGACTCCGACCCCAAGGTCGTCACGTCGCTGGACCTGGGCGACGTGATCCGCCGGACGGCGAACCTGGGTGCCTCGTACCCCGAGCTCGTCGACATCCTGATGGCCGCCTCCAAGCAGAAGAACCTCCCCGGCCCCCTGGTCGTCGATGCCGTCCCCGCCCCCAGCCCCGACTACGACGCGCTCCAGATCACGGGCGAGAGCTCGAAGGCCAAGAAAGACCCCGCCGTCCTCAAGACGAAAATGAATTCTTCCAACCGGACCAGCCTGCTCGAACGGTTCCGCCAGCGACGCAATCGCTGAACGAAACACCCCGCAAGCGGGCGAAATCGTCCGGATTTCGCCCGCAATTTCCCCCCCGCCATCGCAGCCTTCCTTCTCTCCCAACCTTCCGCAGACCGATCGCCCCGAAGAACTCCCGCGCATGGGTGATCTATACCTGACCCATCTTAAAGTCCCAGGCCGCGCCGTTCGAAAAATAGTCTTGACGGTCAGGCCTGCTACGGCAAGGAGGCGACGGACAGCCCTCTTTGGTGGCCCTGGACCGAACCGCCCCTCGTGAAGACGCGGGGGGCGCCCCGTGCCTCATGGGCGGGGGTGGGCCCTCGGCCTCCCCCCATCCGCGACCTCGTGTGGCCGCTCGCGGCCACGGACGCCTCGCGGGGTCGATGGGGGACGGGTGCGGGGTCGGAATGTCTTCGCGGCGGCCGCCCCTCGCGGCTCGGCCTTCCCTGACGGGGAGGGTCGGCGCCGTCGGGTCGGGAAGGTCGCCGCGTGGACATGGGTCAAACCGGAGGGGTGAGATAACCTCCGAGGTCTCGCACCAAACAATGGCGAGTGGAGTCCTCGACATGAAGAAAGTGTTTACAACCGGCCAGGTCGCGAAGATTTGCAAAGTCGCGCCCCGGACCGTGAGCAAGTGGTTCGACTCGGGCCGCTTGCGTGGATATCGGATCCCCGGCTCTCAAGATCGCCGCATCCCCCGGGAGCACCTGCTCCGGTTCCTCAAGGAGCACGGGATGCCCCTGGGGGACCTGGAAGCGGAAGTCTATCATAAAATCCTCGTCGTCGGCGCGGATGCCCCCATGCTGGGGAGCCTCCGCGAGCAGCTCCGCGAAGCCGATGATTTCCGGATCGAGACGGCCGCCTCGGGCTTCGAGGCCGGCATCCGCGCCGAGAGCTTCCACCCCGACTGCATCGTGATCGACATGGCCGTCGGGCGGATCGAAGCCGGGCAGATCGCGCAGAACCTCCGCAAGAGCCAGGACCACCTGACCACGATCCTGGTCGCCCTGACCAGCGACGAGCCCGGCGAGGAGCTCTATTCGCTCGGCTTCAACGACGCCTTCAAGAAGCCCTTCGACGGCGCCCTGCTCGCCGAGCGTGTCCGCCGTCTGATCTCCCAGAAGAAGGCCGACGAGCCTTAATCCCGCCCCGCGCCTCCGAACCGTGAGCGACCGACGAGCCCGAGTCGCGCCCCGGCCACTACCGGGACGCGACTCGGGCTCGCTTCCCGTCGGAGGACGGGGGCGCCGATTTCCCCGAACCGACGGCTCGCCCCTCGCGTGAACATCGTGCATAATCGGACGCGCTCGACCGCGACATTCCCGGACCCGTGCCACCCCGACGTAGCCCTCGCCCGCGCATGTCCCAGACCGCCGGACCGCAACGATTCTGGACTGTGGGCCGGCTCGCGATGGCGGTGGGGACCGGCGCCTGGCTGGCCGTCGTCCTCACGCTGGACGGCCCCGGCCTGACGATCGACGAGCCGCTCGACGTGCGACCCGGCCGGACATACATCGCGGCCCTCCGCGCCCGGGGGTGGGGTTTCTTCGATCGGCAGGTCGTCGCCTCCGTCTTCGCCGACAACGCCGAGCATCCTCCACTGGGACGCTGGCTGCTGGGGATCGCCTCGACGCTGGGCGAGCCCTTCGAGGTGCTCCTGTTCGGCGGCCCCGACCCGGTCGGGCTCTATGTCGTCGCGGCGAGGCTGGCCCCCGCCTCGGCCTTCGCGGTCCTGGTCGGCCTGGTCGTCCTCGCCTCGGGGAGGCGATATGGGCGCGCGGCCGGAGTGGTAGGGGGCTTCGCGCTGGCGGCGATGCCCCGCGTCTTCGCGCATGCCCACCTCGGGGCGCTCGACACCTTCCTCGGCCTCTTCTGGACGCTCGCGCTGCTCCGCGCCGAGCGGGTCCTGGAAAGCCCTCGGCCGGTCCGGGGGATGGCGGGGGCGGGGGTCGCCTGGGCGCTGGCCCTGCTGACCAAGATCCATGCCTGGTTTCTACCACCGATCCTGCTCGTGTGGGCCCTCGCCCGGGTCGGCCCGCGCAGGGCCGTCGCGGCCCTCGGCGCCTGGTCCGCGGTCGGCCTGACGCTCTATGTCCTGGGCTGGCCCTGGCTCTGGTACGACCTCGGGGGGCGGCTGACGCGGTACCTGGGGACCGGCGTCATCCGCGTCCCGATCCGGGTGCAGTACTTCGGCCACGTCTACGCCGACCGCGACGTCCCCTGGCACTATCCCTGGTTCTACTTCGCGGCGACGGTGCCGGTCGGGCTGCACCTGCTCGGCGCCTCGGGTCTGGTCCGGGGTTGGCGCGAC
>JAABUS010005687.1_pt1 | contig 16063 bp, 8 predicted proteins | sample 5560161 | NCBI WGS metagenome assembly JAABUS01 (sample SAMN10711885, study PRJNA513376) | rock metagenome | isolation source: Antarctica rocks | place: Antarctica: Victoria Land, Trio Nunatak nord | collected 2016-01-04
CGGGGTCGACAGGGTGGTGTGGCGGCTGGTTGGGGCGTTTTGGGCTCGTTGAGGGCCGCGGGCGCTTCCGCGGAAGCGTTTTGGGGTGTTCGCGGGCAGCGGTGATCGTGCCCGGTGGGCGTCGGGGTCTGCCGGCTGGTGAAGCGGTCGGTGGCCGGGTCAGGCGGCGGTGGGGAGCGCGCGGATGCGCGCGAGCGCGGCCTCGAAGTCGCCCTGCCAGGGCCAGCGCGCGGGCAGGTGCAGTGTCCAGCGGCCGGCGTGCGTGGTCAGCCGGCCGGGGAGCGCGAGCAGGCGGCGGCGGACGGTGCGCGCGGCGGAGATCCGACGATCGGGGAGTCCGAGCAGTTCGGTCCAGCGCAGCAGGTTGTGCGCGAGCGCGGCGATCACTGTCCAGGCGGCGTTGGCGTGGAAGTGACCGGACGGGAAGTGCGCCAGGGCCTGGTCTTTGAGATCGCGGATGACGAGCTCGACGACGGCGTGCTGGCGATGCTCGGCCTCGACGGTGGCGGTCGGCTCGGTGCGGTTGGTGACGATCGGGAAGTGCCGCCAGTCGGGCCATAGCTCGGCTTGGGCGCCGACGAGCCGGGTGCGGCGAACGACAAGTCGTCGGCCACCGAGGCTGGTCTCGGCGATCTGCGCCTGACCGCTGTCGGGGTAGTCGTCGATTGTCGTCCACGCATCCTCGGGGATCAGCTCGACGACCCCGCGGACGGACTTGATCATGCGCACCGCGATCGAGTAGTGCCAGCCGGCGCGCTCGAGGCGCTCGAACACCTTCGTGTTCCAGAACCCCGAGTCGGCGCGCAAGAGCTTGATGCCGGTGGCGCCGGCGCGCGCGACCCTGGCGATCAGCTCGTCTGTGAAGCGCAGGATCCCGCGCTGCGTGTTGGCTGCGCCATGGCGCAGCCGCAGATGCAGCAGCTCGCCGGTCTCCGCCCTGGAGGCGACGATCGGGTGATAGCCGAGCTGGCGCGTGTAGCCGAACGCGGCGCCCTGCTTGGCGTGGCCGTGGACCTCGCCGACGAAGCTGTCGACGTCGACGGTCAGGCGCCCATCGCCCGGGCCGGCGCCGGCCGTCCATGCGCGCGTGAGCGCCTCGGCCAGCAGCCGGTCGAGCTGGCGCACGTGCCCGAACGTGAACGCGCGCAGGAACGTGCCCAGCGTCGAGGGCGCCGCGACCCAGCCGCCCAAAAGCCGGCGCGTGCGCCCCGCGCGCAGCACGTCGCAGTCATCGATCGAGTCGGCGCCGAGCGCCATCGCGAACACCAGCGACATGACCTTGCGGCCCGCGTTGGACGCGCCCGGCAGCTTCGGGCGCAGCCGCACGAAGCGCTGCGCCAGAACCTCGATCCCAAGCCGCGCGGCGACCGACGCGGCGAGCACGATGCCGGCGTCCGAAACAACCCGCTCATCGTCGAATGCGACCCGCACGCCGTCCAGTCCGACCGGCCCGTCATCCTGCACCATCAAGGTGACCTCCTGACGCCGGGCCCCGGCTGCCGACACAGCCTGCAAAAGCCCTGCTCAGGAGGTCATTCTCTACTTCGAACCGGACAGCACACCACTACCAGCGCGGTGGATCGAGGCTAAGCCCAAGTGCCGACCTCGGGGATGTTTCGCTTGCGAAGGGTCGAAGACTGGCGGCTGTGCTGACGATCCGCTCCGGCTTGCAAAGGCGCTAAGTCCAGGACAAGGCCGCTACGCCCACGCGCGTCCGGACCACGACGCGAGCGGTGCGCACGGTTGGCTTCATCACTATCACCAGAAACGCGCACAAGTCCGGCAGCTACCGATCCGGGAGGAGCGACGCGGGCGAAAAACCACAATCCTCGTCCGCCATGATGGCGGCGATTTCAGCAGCCATTCCTGACGGGACGACGCGCGCGCCTGCCCGCCAGCCGACCTGGTCCGCTGACGTTCAGCGCTCTGCACCTTGTTTCCCGCCGGGTTCCCGTACCAGGCATGACGCACCGACGCGGCTTCGCCGATGTGCACACCGCGGGGAAAGGCAGTTCCCCAGGGTATGGGTCCGTGCGGCCCGTGCCATCTGAGAGAGTCCAGGGAGCCAATGACCGACATCACCGCCACGAAGCGGCCGCGCCCGGGCCGGCGCTTCGAACCCGTTGCCGAGCGTGATCTTGAGTCCTCGGCGCTACTCGCCGTGCAGGCACTTCCCGGAGCGCGTGCGGGTCTCATGCTCATCCAGGAGGTCGCCGGTCCTTTTGGGGTCGCCGACTTCGTGGCCGTGGTGGGGTCCAACGACCGTCTGCGTGAGCGCGTCGCGCTCGGCGTTCCTCCGCTGCTGAATGAGATCGACGCGGGGATCGTTGCCGCGGCGTCACCAAAGCGTGGCCGCAACGTGGCCTCAATCGCCGAGCGGCTCGGCTGGCCGCTGAGCACAGTCGAGCGGCGTCTGCCTGCGTTGCTGAAGTCCGGGGCGGTCCGGGAGCTACGGCCAGGGCGGTTCGTGAGGCCGGAGCCGCTCGTGCCCATCGGCCGCCTCTACGCCGTGGAGACCAAGATCCGCGACTGGCGCCGAGCGCTCAAGCAGGCGAGGACCTACCGGCTGTGGTGTGACAACTACGTGATCGTGATGCCCGCACTCTCGACCTCGTCGCTCGTTGAGGCCCACGCGGCTGTCGATGAGGACGACGGCGGGCTGTTCGTTGCCGAACGATGGCTCCGGCGTCCGCGTCTCCGCCGTTCCGACCCGGCCCGCAGACTCTGGGGATCCGAGTACATCGTGGCGGCCGTGCAGGGGTCGGCGCTACCAGCCCTCGGTGGCGGCGAAGCGGCGCAGCCCCGCCAATAGTTCGCTCGTCCAGGCGTCAGCCCGCGATGCGCCGCTGACGGCGGTCGCGACCGCGGGCCAATCCGCGCGCGCGTTCTGGTAGAGCAGGGCGAGCGTCTGATAGGCGGCCTCTCCGCCTGGCTGCAGCTGCCGGATGACGTCCGCCAGCGCCTGCGCGTGGTGCTGGAAAGCTTCGGCTGGCCCCGGCGGAACTTGGCCCGGCATGAGGCGCGTCGAGAGGGAGGGATCTTGTGCGGCGAGCAGCTGCGCCTCGGCGCGGCCCAGCAACGACAGCAGGCCTCGCACGGTGCTCTGCACGAACCATTGACCGCCGTCGCCGCCAGAAACGCGCTGCGCGTAGCTTGCGTAGGCGCACACCCGCTGCCGAGGATCCCAGCCCGTACCAATCGTCGTCGCGCCTGCAACGACCGCGGGAAGCGCGGCCAGGTCTCCATGCGAGACGTGAACCGGGCCGTCTTCGCTCAGGCTTCTCACGGTCCGGCACAGACCATGCACCTCCTCGGCCGTAACCGGCACCGGAAGGACCGCCACGTTCCTCACGACGGTGACGAACCAACCGGCGGGCTCCAGCTGCGCGATCGCCCCCACATGGGCGTCAAGCGCTTGGCCTGCCGCCCAAAAGGATGCGTCGCCCGCGACGCTCAGAAAGCAGTCGCTCGACGCGGAGACCGCGGCCTCAGCGAGGTCGAGCGCGCGCTGACTCGTCGTGCTTTGCGGCGAGTGCAGGAGCAGGGTTGGCGCCAGGCGGGGCACGCCGAGCGCGTCCTGGACGGCGAAGACGCGCTGTACGTGGTCCTGCTGATCACCATGCGTGCTGAGCGCGCCCCGAGCGCCATCCCAGAGTTCCCACTCGTCGTAGTAGCGAAAATCCCCGACGTTCGGCATCTGAAGCGCGTGGGTTGTCGGGTCGAACCACGATTGTGCGCCCTCGCCCCGGATACGGTCCACAGTGTCCCGTCCGCTGCGCTTGTAGCTCGTGCTCGACCGCGGCGTCGTGAACGGCGAGATGACTGCGCCTTCGGCCGACCCCACTTGAACGGCCGCGACAGCCCAGGAGACGAGGTTGTTGCGTGCCGTGTCCTCGATTCGCACAGTCATGACGCCGCCTCGAGCGCCGTCGCGAGCTGCGCTCCGTTGCGGTACCGCCGCGCTGGCTGGGGATGCAGGCAGCGCCTCGCCAAGTCGACGACGTCGGCATCGAGGTCTGGCCGCATCGCGGCTAGGTCCCCCGTCTCGACGTCCGCCAGCCGGCGCAGGTAGTCGCTGAGGTCGCCGGTGTAGGGAATCGGCAGCTCGGCCGTCAGCGCCACAAACATCAGGATGCCGACGCAAAAGACGTCGGACGCCGGTGTGGGCGCGCCAGAGTAGCTGTTGAGATGCTCGGGGCTGATGTAGCCGAGCGTGCCGGGCTGGCCGCCGACGGTGATCCGGCTGGCGTCGAGGTGCCGCGCCCAGCCGGGATCCATGACGACGAAGGTGCCCGAGGTGCGCCGCCGCACGTTGTTCGCGCTCAGGTCACGATGAACGACCTTGCCATTGTGGAGAACCCCGAGGCCGCGAGCGACCTCCAGACCCATCTGCTTCGTCTCTGGCCAGCCCCACCGCGAGCCGAGCAGGTCTGAGAGATCGTCGCCTTCCAGATACTCCTCCAGCCATGCCGCGCCCTCCGGTGGGTCGCGCACTTCCGCCAGATCGGACGCGACCTTGACCACATGTGGGTGGTCGATGCTGGCGAGCAACTCGACCTCGCGCCGTGCCCGCCGAAGGGCGTCGGGTAGTGACGACCCGAGCGAGATGACCTTGAGGACGAGCGCCTCACCGGCCCTGTCGGCCAAGAGCACTGTCTTCTGCCCACCTTGCTTCAGAGGCGTTGTGACCGTCACCCCAAGCACGGAGGCGGCGTCGTCGATCAGTTCCTGCGTCACCGGCACGGACGCACCCTACCCCGGCCTGTGGCATCAGCTCCGCCGCAGCCCTCGCCCATTAGGAGGCCTCGAGCGCGGCCTCGACGTCGGCGAGTGACCGCGCGACCGTCCCGCGCACGTCGAGTCCGCCGTCGACCAGCGCCACCTCAGACGGGGCCTCGCCGAGCGCGTCGGCTAGCAGCGCATCGAGCTCCGGCGTCAGGTACGTGAGCAGGCGAATCGCGGGCGCGTACTCGTCGAGTACGTCGCGGCGGAAGGTGACTGCGACCTCGTCGTGCTTGCCGGGGAGTTGCAATAGCCAGGCGCCCCGGATTTCCGGGTGGGGGCGGAAGCGCTTGGCCGTCAGCGCCGTGCTGGTTAGAACGGCCTCCAGACCGGCGAGGTCGATCGCGGGCTCCGGCCCGCTTCCGGGCTCCTCGGCGTGGTCGAAGTCGCGGAGAGTCACGGGCTCGGACTGCGCGTGCGCGAGGTCCGAACGTAGCGCGGCGACCTGCTCGGCGACTGCAGAGGCGCGCCCCACGCCGGGTTTGGACATGGCGACCTTTTCGATGAGGCTCTCGATCTGCGCAAGGACGGGCTGCGCGGGACCGACGACGTCGGTGAACCACTCGAAGTCGTCGGCGATCCCGCGGTAGATCTGCTCCTCGACTGTCCCCTTGTAGAAGTAGTTGGCGACGTCGACGATGGCAAAGCGCGAGCCGATGCGGTCGATGCGCCCGATTCGCTGCTCGACCCGCATGAAGTTCCACGGCATGTCGTAGTTGACAACCTTGCCGCACGTCTGGAGGTTGAGCCCTTCCGATAGCGAATCGGTGCCGATGAGGATTCGGAGCTCGCCGTCGCGAAAGAGTCGCTTGATCTCGTCTTTGGACAAAGGGCGCCACGCCTTGGCTCGTGAATCCCACTGCTCGCCGCCGCGACCGGAATAGCAGCCGACGCCCTCGCGGTAGGTGCCGACGAGCTGGGAGCGCACGTAGTCCATCGTGTCGGTGTACTGGGTGAAGACGATCACGGTGTCGTGTCGACCGTTGAACGCGTCGCGGAGCTCGTCGAGCAGGTATCCCATCTTCGACTCGTCCGGTGGGCGTTCGGCGAGCCGTCCCAGGAAGTCGCGCAGCTCGTGTATCTCGCTGGCGAGCTCCTTCACGGAGACGTCGAGATCGCCCTCCAGCACCGGGGAGGTCTCGAGCGCCGCAAGGTCGTCCTCATCGAGCAGGTCGGCGAGCTGCGCGCCCTCCTCAAGGGCGTGCAGTCGCCTGCGCAGGCTGCGCTCGATCGCATGAAATGACGAGGTCAACCGCCGGCGGTAGACGGTCATGATGAATCCCAGCGCCTTCTGTTTCTGGCCGCCGGCCGCGAGGTAGCGGTTGTAGTGGTCGGCGATGTAGGTCTCGATGCGGTCGTAGAGGTCGCTCTCGGCGGACCTCATCGGGACGAAGCGATCCTCGACGTTGCGCGTGGGGATGTTCACCTCGGGGGAGATGAGACCCTGCGCTTTGTAGCGGCGCAGCGTCGGCCGCGTCGTGCGGAATACCCGGTCGCGCATTGGCGTGTGCGCGCGCAGCCACTCGTCCATGCACGCGCGTTCCTTGCCCTTGAGCCCCTGCGCGGCGGCCTGCGTGATGCCCTGTTCGCCAAGGCGCACGATTGGCCTTGCCCGGCCGCGTCCGATCGCTTCGCGAATCTCGGCCGCAAGCACGTCGTCGCGCCGCGCGTCCGGGTCGCTCGCGTATGCCTGAGCCATGTTCGATAGAAACGGCCACGCGCGGACGTCGAAGTCCTGGCGCAGGTGAGTGAAGTACCTCACGAACCGCTTGGCGTCATGCCCCCAGAGGCCAGGTAGACCGAGCACCTCAAGAAGGTCCCAGGCTTCATGCGGGTGCATCTGCATCGGCGTCGCCGAGCAGAGGTACAGGGCACGCCAAGCGTCTGCTGCGCGCAGGTCGTGGAGCAGCCGCAACAGGGCATTGGGCTCGGGATTCTCGATCTTCGTCCCTCGCCGCCGGGCGTGGTGGGCCTCGTCGACGAGTACGACGTCCCAGGGGTCGCCGTGGACCAGCTGGGCGCGTCGATCGCGCCGACGGGCAAGATGCGAGCTCGCGAGGACCACCGGGAACGCTCGCCACGGATTGCCGGTGCCGCTCCACGCGACTTCCTTGCCAGTGCTGTCGAGGAATCGCTTGCCGTCGTAGCGCGGCAGCTCGAGGGCGAACTTCTCGGCGAGTTCCTGCTGCCACTGTCGGATGACTGAGGCGGGCACGAGGCACAGCGCGGTTCGTGCTCGCCCGGAGGCGAGCAGTTCGCGTAGCACCAGTCCAGCTTCGATCGTCTTGCCCAGGCCGACCTCGTCGGCGAGCAGGTAGCTGCGCGGCCAGGTCGCGACGGTCCGCGTCGCTATGGCGTGCTGGTGGGGGAACGGCTCGATGCCCGACGTCGCCATGCCGACGCCCGTCCCGCCGCCAACGCGCGGCGCAGCGGCAACGAAGCGCAGACGCTCCCGCTCGGCGTCCTTGCCCGCGCCATCTGCCTCTTCCTCGGCGGGGTCGCGTGCGGGCGGCGCTTTCGTGGGGGCACGGGCAACGAGCCGCTGAGCGATCGCATCCGGCAGGTCGAGCACCACCCACCCATGGTCCGGGCGGCCTTCCCAGTGCGCTGAGAACGTGTCCACGATCGGCTGACCGTGCTTTGGCCACACGGCGTCCTCCCACGAGCAGAAGGCGCTGAAGCTCTCGTGGTTGTGCAGCCAGCCGGCAAGCGACTCGTTGTCGGATCCGATGAATGCGACGCGGTCTCCTCGGTGGTCGGCGAAGACGCCGTACTTGGAGTGGAAGTAGCGGTCGGTCGCCTCGCGGGCCAGCGGCCGACCCGCGGCGTTCACTGGAACTCCGACCTTAATCTCCAGGCGGCCGGCGACAAGGAGGTACGCGAGGGTCTCCACGCGATGGCGCTCGACGATGGTCGCCGGCTCCAGGTTGCCGCGAGCCAGCGCGCGTTCGACGACTTCAGCGAGCGCCGTCGGATCGGTGGCGGCGCGCAGGTCATCCTCGGAGAGCTCGGCGCCGACGATGAGCCGGACGCGCGCCTCTCCTCCCAGTAGCCGGCTCACGGCCTGGCCGGCGAGCGAGAGGCTCGAGGAGCGGAAGTAGCCGGTGAGACGGTCGTAAGCCGTGCAGCGCTCGAGCAGCGGCCGGTAGAAGGTCCCGACCCGGTCATCCGCGGCCGAGTAGAAGCCGGCGATGTCCAGCTCGCGGAAACTCACGCCCGGTCAAGCGCAAGTTCGGTTTGTTCCCCCTCCGCGACGAGGTCGGGGTCGGGGTCGCGGGGCAGTGCGATCGTGGGGAAGTATGCCGTGACGAGGCGGTCGAGTGTTCCAGCTTCGGGCCGCACCCACTCGCCCGTGCTGCGTGTGCGCGGGATCGCGTTGACGAGGCCCTGCAGCGCAGCGAGAAAGCCGACGTTGGCGCTAACCCCCGCGCGATCCAGCAGCGTTTTGGCGGCGGGGAGGCCGTCGTGATCGGCGACGTACATCGCCGTGTGTACCGCGTCAATGATCACGGCGAAGCTCGTCGCTCCCGGTCGGACGCCGGGCAGCGCGTCGTCGTCGCCGCGACGAACACGCTTGGCCGGCTCCTGAAGCACGACGGTTCCGGACCGCTTGGCGAGGAGCTTTGCGCGAACAAGCTCGTCGACGTCCAGGCCGCCAACGGCGAGGGCCAGGCGCCGCGCCTCGTCATACGGGAACTCCGCAGCACGGAAGGTGTCCCAGGCGATGAGCGCGAAGTCGGTGAGCGGATCGAGGGTAGTGGGCGCGCCCACGAGCCGCCGGCGCTGCAGCGACACGACCTCGGCGCGCGCCGCGTCCAGCGCTTCCTCGGGGCGAAGCAGTCGCGATCGCCCGGTGGCCTCGTCGGCCTCTGACGAATACACCGGCCACACGGCCGAGATCACCGACAGCGCAGGGCCATACGTGGAGAGCAGGAGGTCGACGCCCTCGATGCCGGCGGCGCCGAAACGCTGGAGTGCGTCGCGTGCGGCAGCACGGACGTCTCCTTCGACGTCCTCGAAGTATGGATGCGTGTCGTCGTCGCGCGGCTCTCGCCGGCGGCAGACGAGCAGGATGGTTGAAGACGCCGCGTTCTTCTTCGCCTGATGCAGCGACTGCTCGGACTCGGTCTGCACCGGCCACGAGGTCTCGATCGTGAAGCCGGCCTCCATGAGCGCCATGCCCAACGTGTCCCAGGCCTCGGCCTTCTTGTGCGTGAACATCACGGTCAGCACACCGTCCTCGCGTAGCACGCGGGCGGCCTCGGCGAAGATAGCTCGCATCTTCGCCTCGTAGTCACGGGTCGCGAGCTCCTTGCGCCGCTTACCAAACTCCGCGAAGCGCGCCGGGTTCGCGATGGCCTCGTTGCGCTTGTCGCAGACGTCGTCGGCAAACAGCTCAGGGCGCACAAGGCCGATCGTGCGCTTCTGCCACATGTAGAAGAAGTCGGCGAGTTCGGCGTACATGACGTTGTCGTAGTACGGCGGGTCGATGCAGACCAGCGTCACCGAGCGGTCATCAATGTGGGCCAGATCAGCTGCGTTGGCACACGAGACGTTGACCTCGCCGCGGCGCCACGCGTCAGCGTCGTGGTCCAGAGAGCGGTCGTCACTGGGCAGCAGGAGCTCGGCGATGCTGGTGTAGGCATCGACGGTCTGCTCGATGCACCACGGCATCAGCTCGCGGGCGCCTTCGAACTCGGCGAAGGCCCATTTGAAGGCGAAGTTATGGCTGTCGAAGACGCTGCGGATCTTGTCTCGGCCCGTGTCCCAGCTCGAGGAGATCGCGTTCCAGTTCAGCGCCTTGGCTTGCGCGATGCCGAGCAGCGTCACAACGGCGGCCGCCCGGTCCGCCTCGAGCTCGGCCTGTACCGCTGGTACCAGCCTGCGCAGCTCCTCGACACACGTACCGTGAACGAGGAGTTGGCGCGGCGAGAACATGTCGATCCAGCGCTGCATCCCGTAGAGCCGGTGGCCGCGGTCGTAGTTCGAGACGGTGTCGATCATCTCGTCCGGCACGACGTCATCCGCCAGCCACTTCGGCAGCACGCGCGCTAGCTCCGCCTCGGCCGCGGCGAGCGCATCGAGATCCACCGCGGTCGGAGCACGGAACCCGCGACCCTGCGCAGTGCGGATCGCTACGGCGTAGAGCTGCGACCCCATTCGCCCCGCCTGTGCCTCCGCCTTGACGTGATCTCCATCGATCGGTAATCCGTCCCACGGCGAAACCGCGTGGCCGCCGGCGACCGTGCCACGGTCGACGTCGAAGTCGATTGCCGTCCCTCGCACGATCTCGAACTCGCACTCGTCCAGCTCCCGCCCCTCCCGCTCGGTCACCAACCGCACGGCCGTTGGTGTCGCCCCTTTCGAAAGCCACCAATTCGGCGAGAGCGGGACCGGCTTACCCGTGCGAGGACAGGCGATCGTCCGCGCGAAGAGGTAGCTGTTGTTGTCGCTCGACTCGTCTGGCAACTTGAAGAACGGCCGTAGACGAGCCTGCGTCCGTTCGACCAGGAGCGACCCCCATCGCCGCAGGTCGTCCGATAGCCCCGGGCCGAACCGAGCAGGCGCCTCCAAGGTTCCTTGCAAGATCGCGGCGGCAACTGGATTCAGGTCGTTCGCGGCCACCGAGAGTCCACGGCGCAGCGCCTCGAACGGGATCGAACCGCCGCCCGCGGTCGGGTCGCACACGTTTGCGTGTCCCCCCCACACGACGTCCAGCACGCGGTGCAAGAGATCAAGCGTCCGGGCATCCGGCGAGTTCTTGAACGCCGGCTTGTAGCCGTATGCCTTCGCCCCAAGCCTGATTCCGGCGGCATCCGCTGCTGCAATTCGTCGCTTCGCCGCGATCGGATCCCCCAGCACACCGCACAGCTTCAGCACCCATGCTCGATATGCCGCTTCGTTCTTCAGCTCGGGCGCGTCCTGAAACCCTGCGGCGAGGTCATGGCTCCACGCCGGGAGGAGACTGGCTACGACCGCGCCCGCACTCGCGGCCAGCGGCCGGCGCGCCCACCAGACGTGGAGGGTCTTGAGCTTCGGGAACTGGCCCGGAATGGGCGCTGCTTCCCGCCGGCTCTCGATCCCGAGCTCCGTTACGGGAAACCACTCTTCGATGAGAACCCTTGGCTCGCGGGCCATTACCTACGCCTCTGCAAGCAACAGCCGCAGTGCTCTGCGCGCACGCGAAGCCTCGGCGCCAACACATTTCGCGTACCAGTAGTACGCCTCCTCAACGCTCATGGCTGCCACGCCGCCTTCAAGCTGCGCCACGCGAGCGCGCTTCGCGAGCGGACCAGCGCCGATGACAACCAAGGCGAGTCGCACTCCGGCCGCCTCGTCGAGCGCGATCGGGCGCCGGCACTGCGGGCCGAGCGCCGTTCTTGGGATGCGCGACGCGCTGAGCGCCCAGGTGACGCTGTCGGAGATCAGCGGTACGCGACCCGGTTCGACGCGCGCGTCGAACCCGGGCCGGTCGTCGCCGTCGGCCATCTCCACGAGGCGCAGTCCGAACGCGTCGCCGCGACGCGGCTCTACGTGGAGCTGAAAGGAGCGCGGGCGGTCAGCTAGCCCGGGGAGCCGCTTCATTCGAGCACCGCCCGCAGCTTCAGCTCGCCTGGTGCCAGTCCGACCACGACGTCGCGTACCTGCGCAAAGTCAGGTGCTGTCGGCGAGACAGCTGCTGCAAAGCGAAGCTCGAGCGTCAGAGTCCCGCTGACCGTGCGAGCGGCACGCGCGAGCCCGAGGAACGCGTCCTCAATGCGCTGGTAGTCGGCAGCTGGACCAGCCACGGTCACCTCGGCGCCGTTGCTCAGTCCCCGAAAGTCGAGCTCGACGTCGAGCCGCGCGACGATCTCGTGGCGCGGGAGCTGCCCGAGCGCCTTGCCCAGCAGCGCGAGGTCGTTGACGCCCTCGCCCGGGTCGGCGCTCGCCTGGATCAACAGCAGCGTCGTCCCGGCGGCGCGTGAGTCCGCGATCTTGTCCGCCAGCGCGGCGAACGCGACGCCAGCCGTGCCTTGCGCTTCGACTGGAGCGATGCCGCGACGTTCTTCGGCAACCACGATCGAGAGCCGCTGCGCCTCGGCCGGCGCGAGCACAGTGATCGCATCGAGCGTCGCCTTACGCACCTGCGCGGGCGTCAGCGCCTTGTCTCCGGCTGCGGGCGTTCCCGCGACGACGACGGCCTCGGCGGCGCTGCCGCCCTCGGATGCACGCGCCAGCACGTCGAGCAGTTCGCGCTTGGCCGGCTCGCGACCGCACGCCTGCTCGACCGCGGCTCGCAACTCACCGCCGGTGATCTGCGCTCGCCCGTTCAGCGCTGCGACGACATCCTCAACGCGCGGCGCGCGCCCGAGGAGACCTTCACGTTCCGCGGCCTCACGCCGCCACAGCTCGTGCTCGGAGGAGATCTCCACGGGTGCCGGGGCGTCCTCAGCGCCCCACGCACGCTGGGCCTGGACGTCGTAGAGCACCCAGTCGCCGTGCTTGACACCATCGCGAATGACGTCACGCAGCAAAGTCTGGTCGAGCACGAACGGAAGCCCGTGGTCGGCCCAGAACGCGTCGGCGACCTGCTCGGTGCTTACCGAGTCGCGGTCGCGCGGCCAGGTCTTGTCGCGCACGTAATTCGTCGCAAGCTTTGCCGTGCGCACCTTGCCGAGTTCCGCGAGCGCCGCCTGAACGATCTTCGTCTGAACCCCGCCGCTTGCATCGCCCTGTTCGCGCGGGGTCATCTCGTGGTGGCGCAAGTTGCTGTTGGCCCGGTCGGTCGCCGGGAAGTAGACATGGCGATAGCACCGAGTAACCGCGATGCGCGCCTCGAGCTTCGCCTGGTTCGCCTGGCTGCGGAGCTTCGCCTGCACGGTGTCAGCGAAGCCGCGCATGCGGTCGGCGTCACCCACGATCCGCTCGACCGCGATTGCGCGTCGCACGGTCTCGCGCATCGCATCGCGCTGGTCGGTGTCAGCGACGACGAAGACCAGCGCGTTTCGCATCCGGCGGATCCCCTCCGCGGCGCCCGCGCGCTCTGCCATCTCAACGAGTCGCGCCGGGGGCGGCGAGGCATCGCGAGCAGTTACATGAAGGTCGTCGTGGTGGGGCACGACGAGGCGCAGCTGCGCGACGTCGGGCACCTCGGCCGGTCCCGTCGGGAAATGGACTGCCTTGATTGCGCCGTCGCTGGCAAACAGCTTCTCGACGAGATCGTCGAGCCTGGCGCGCAGCATTGTCTTGGCGACGTTGCGTGCCTCGTCATCGATTATCTTCGCGGGCTGGGGCTCGGTGACGAAGCGCGCGCGGCCGGTCGCCGGCTGGTAGTCGAGGTACCAGGCATCGCGATCGAGCGCCGCGAGGGCCTCGTCGACGATCCCCGGGTCGTCGGCTTCGCGCAACGTGCCCAGCAGCCGGTCGACGCGGGCGGAACCGGCCTGCGCCGTCAGCTCGAGCGAGTGCAAAAAGACCGTGCGCGCCGTGCGGGTGGCGAACGGCGCGCGTCCGCCGAAGCGCTGCTCATCGACCGTCGCTGCGTGCGAGCTTGGCCCGGCCGCGTCCGCGGCGGCGACTGCGTCGAACTCCGGGCGCCCGAGCCCCGTCGTGAGCGCACTGCGCACATCGTCACGGCCGAGGTCGACATCCGCGCAGTTGAGCACCTCGCAGCGTTCGTCCCGGTCCCAGACGCCGGCGAGGACCTCGGCCAGCAGTCGCAGCGCGCCGCGGGCGCGCTGGAAGCTCGGGATCGCGCCCAAGCGCTTGTCGAGGACCCGGATGAGCTCAGGGTGGAACGGATAGCTGCGTTGAACGAACTCGCCGTAGGTCGCCGGCTGCTCAGCGCCGCCGGAGAGCCGTTCGCCCGTCGCCGTTAAGCGCTCGTAGAGCGCCCGGTAGGCATCGCCGGCCGCCTGTGCTGCGCCGGGGTCGATGGCGGAGAACAACCGGCGCTTGAGGATCTCACCGATCTCGGCGTCCTCGGCCGGCCGCACGATCGAGCCCACGCGTGCTGTGACGCTCACGGTGTCATCCACCGCCGAGCGCAGATCAGCCACGGCAGAGTCCATAACTTCCGAGAGGTCGGTCGTCTCCTTCCCGAACGCGTTGGCCGCCGTCGCCAGGGTCACGATCACCACCATGTTCGAATTCCCGGACGCCAGCTCGAACAGGTTCTTCAGGAACACCGGGACCGCGCCCGCCATGCGGCGGGCGTCGGCGTTGCCCGAAGTCACGAGCTGGCGCAAATGAGCCGCCAGCTCGTCGATCACGACGATCGTGGGGCGCTCGCTCAGCGCGGCGCGCCACGTCTCCTTACCCGGCGCGGTCATCTCTTGATCGTTGGCGCGCAGCTGTTCGTAAGCGGCCGGGCCGAGTTGGGCCGCGAGCTCGCCCCACAACGTGCGGGTGCGGATCCCGTTGGTCACGAGCCCCGCCACGGGGTCGAGCGTGTCAGCGACGACCGCTGCGATCTGGCAATCCGTAGGCAGCAGCGCGGGGTCGACGAAGTCCGCCACATTCGGGGGACGCGCGCCCGTCGCCAGGTGGTAGACCGCCATCAGGCCGTGGGTCTTGCCACCGCCAAAGCTTGTTTCCGATCGAATCACGCCATGCTCGGCGCCCGCGACCTTCGCACCGGCCAGTCGTCCGAAACAGCGCGCGAGCAGCGTCCGCAGACCCGCGGTGGGATAGGTCAGCTCGAAGAACCGGTCGGCCTCCCCGTAGATCGGGTACGCGGCGGCGTTGCGCACAACCTGGTCGAGCTGGGCCGCGAAATGCTGATCGGTAAGTCCGCCCCCGAGGACATCGGCACGGGGCGTGCAGGTTCTCGTGATCGGATCCAGGGCGCCCATGCGTCAAGCGGCGACGATAGCCAATTCCGCAGACGTGACCCGAGGCTGCGCGGGGGTGGCACGTTGCGGGGATGACGCTTCCGCCCTGGACGAACAAGCGACAGGTCCACGCTGCCGCGGTGATGACCCGGTGGAAACCCGGTTCCCCCGGGTGTCTGTCGGGGGGGCTGGGAAGTGGTTCTCGCGCGCACATCGCGGCGTGGGTCGCTGCCACGTCCCAGCGAACTCGGTCTCACGCGGGGCGACCGTACGCGGTTCGTGTGCGCTCGCTCGCTGGTGGTGCTCCCTGTCGCTGTTGTGGATGAGCGGTCGCGACGTCGCCGGCGGACGCTCCGTTAGGTCGTTGCTGCGGCGACGACGCTGTTGGGCAGCAGGTCGACGCGGGTCAGTTCGACGTCGTCGCTGCCGGTGAGGGTCGCGCGTACGGCTGGTGGAATTGCTGGAACCGCGAGCGCAGCGAGCGAGTCGTGGTGGATGTCAGGCTCGACGGCAAAGAGGACGTGGTCGCGGCCGGCGTAGTACCACTCGTGCGGCGCCGTGCCCATTGCCCCGATACGTCCCGTCATCACGCGGTCAGCCTCCTGAGCGTACGCAAGCGCGGTTCGCTCGTCGCGGCACACGAACACGGCAACGGGCCGCGTTCCGAGCGTCCGGTAGCGGGAGTGGGCGAGGGACCACCCGGTGAGGAAGGCGTCGTAGGCGCGGAACTTGTCCTCGTTGTAGGAAGCTCGGCCGGTGAGGTCGAGTTCCACGAGCAGGTCGAAGGTGAGCCTGATGCTGGGGATCCGGAGCTCGAGCGAGATGTCGGGCTTGATCTCGCGGAACGCCGGCAGGTCGAGGATGGCGTGGCCGTCGGGTACGTCGAGCTCGCGCATGGTGATCGGGTGGCGCTTGTGGCCGCTGCCGGTCTGGGGCACGGGGTAGCGCCCGGTCGCGTAGCGCGGGGTGCGCCAGTAGTCGGTGGCGAGTACGCCGATGATCCGGTGTAGCTCGATCGCCCAGGAGAGAGCGTGGAGGTTATGCGGCAGCGTGCCGGCGCGGCGCTGTTCGAGTGCGCGCCACTGGCGCTGGGGGTGGATCGCGGGCGGCTTGCGCTGCTGGCCGACCTGGAGCCCACGGCGTGTCAGCGTGTACAGCCATGGCAGGCGTCCTTCGGTGCTCGAGCGCTCCCGAACGCCGATGCCTGCGCGGGCGACGAGGCCGTGCTCGTGAAGCTTGTTGAGGCGGTGGCGGACCATCTTCGGCTCCTTGCCGGGCAGCACGGCGCGGCCGATCATCGAGGGCAGCACCAGCCCGGCGCGGTCGAGCAGCGCGAGGATGGCGTAGTCCTCGTCGTACAGGCGCGGCAGTTTGTCGCTCGGTGGCTTGTGCTGAGTCTCGCTGACTTCGTTGATGCGGTCGATGAACGCGAGCTCGCGCAGGCTCGCCGGCGCTGGGCTGCGCGGTTC
>JAABUS010005688.1_pt1 | contig 16053 bp, 20 predicted proteins | sample 5560161 | NCBI WGS metagenome assembly JAABUS01 (sample SAMN10711885, study PRJNA513376) | rock metagenome | isolation source: Antarctica rocks | place: Antarctica: Victoria Land, Trio Nunatak nord | collected 2016-01-04
GAATTCAGCTAATTCAGGGCTACAAGTATGCCTCCCAAAGTATGTGGGGTAGTCCGCGCGCAGGAATCGATCCGGGCGGGGGAAGGTGATGGCAGCTGGGCGATCGCGCCGCCAAAACCGTCAATATCCCCCATGGCATTTGCGGAGTCAAATCTTCGTCTTTTTCCATGATTTCTGAACCGTTGAAGTTGCCTCGATCGGCTCGACGATTCATGTCATAGAAAGTATCGAGCTCGAGAGCGTTTAGTAGAAGTTCGAGGCTGGTGACGGATTGATCGAGGGGCTGGTGACGGATCGACGTGCCAAGGCGATCGTCGCCGAGGTCGATGAAAGCGTCATCAGAGCAGGTGACGGTCGGGAATAAGAGGTAGTGTCTATTGAAGATGAAGTAATGCTCAAGATGTACTTTTCTCATGTTGATGCTTTCAGATTCATGAATGAGAATATTCTTTGCAAGTTCTTCTTGAGAGATATGTTTCGCTTGATCGATGACTATAGTGATCAGCAACGCTTAGCATTTCAGAATCTCAACAAAACTATTGTGTCAGAAATAGTTGTTGTTGTTCATCAACAGTACAACTCAATTACTGATTGAAAGATATTTCTTGTGTACTCAAGTTTTCAAGACTTTCTCAAAATTGAGTTGAATAGTGCTCTTAAACTACAGATCACAGCTTTGAAGCTTCTCAACATCTTCATTGATCAATTTAAATAAATTCATGTATCTGTCAATCATTCAAAATGAATACTCAAAGTTCTTTCAATCATAACGCAGAAAAAGAATGATCTCAGTCTGCGTTCAAAGTTGTTGCTTAACAGAAATTGATTCTTGCAGCACAATCAATCTGATCATATCTCATTGCATGCTCACTTCATCACGTCTTTTGTTAAGTTTTTGCTGTCTGACTCAATGAAGCAAAGTCATGCTGATGATCTTATCACATCTTCAGCTTCTGAAAATCACATGTGATTAACATTGTATCTATCTGATTTACATTGAATCAGCTTCATATTAATGTGAAAAAGAGCTTCAATGATTCAAAGATAATTTCAACAGATTGATACATAATTGATCTTTGATGATATCATTTACAACAAGTTAATGAAGCATAAACTCATCTGACAGCATTTAGTGAAAGATTGCTTAATTCATTGTTGAAGAACATTGAATCAATATGAATATTTAAGTCTTCATGACACTGCAGTCAGAAATCACAAACAAACTTTGTACAAGCAAGTTAACTTTGTCGCTGATGCTTAACTGCTTAAAGAGTCACACAAAAGTAAAAATCGCGATGCACTCTTCAATTTAAGACGTTTATTTCAACAAAAATGTTGATTACTGAGTTGCAAAACTTGATGCTTTCAAAGTTTTGATGATGAATCAGCTCTGACTTTTTATCATAAACAGTCAAACTGCAATCATCTTCTTTGCACTTAAAGAGCAAGAGAATCACAATTGTGACGTGTGATGCAAAAGCAACATGCACTTTAATGTCTTTTTAAATACTGTATCAATGTTGATTACAAAGATAAATGTAATAATGTGTTTGACTTCACTGCTTTTGCTGTGCTTCACGTCGTTAAAGATTTCTGTGAAAACATTAGTGCTTACAATCTTCAAGTCTTTTGCATCTTCAAAAAACATATAGTTACAATGATCAATCATCAGATGTTCAATCTTAATAACTTACGTTGCAGACAGATTGTTGAATTACGTGACAATGTTCAAGATGTTGAAAATGAGATATGTTCATACATAACATGTATGTAATGCATACATATAAATCTCAATGTTTAAATATCTTTGCTTCAACTTTAGTTGACTTTAGTCAACTTGACTTTAAAGATATATAACTCATTTTCTACTTCTTTCTTTCTTCATCACTACTGATTTATCAATCAACTAGATATATGTCTTTACTACATAGTCAATATATTTACATATACATATTTGTTTTGATTCTCATATATTAATAAATTATGAGTTCAAGTTAACTTTATTTCACTATCACAAACATATCTAAAAACAGAACTTGAAGCATTGATTTCATCATTATCAATTTCACATTCTCATATTTTAATCACTTTCATAATGAAAGATTTAAAGAATTATTATGTCTTGAAGTTAAAGAAAAGTGAGAACTATAAATTATGAAAGAAGAACATAATCAGTATCTTGAAAGTCAAAGATCTCTGAATGATCATCTTGAAGTGACTGAAGAAATCAAAAGCTTCGAAATTCAACGCATCAATAGCAGATACATTCTTTACAACATTAACTGCATTCATCTTAACAACAGCAATATTCGTCTTGACAGCAGCTGCATTCATTGCTTTGACAGCAGTCAGAAAAGAATATGTCATTGCTGCTCACTATTGAGCGAATAAAAATAATAGAGTCTGTGATATAATCATTTATAACTGTGAAAAAAAAATTCAAGTACATATATTCAAAGTAATTGAAGTCATCAAGATGTGATTCATTCTAAAAACATAATATAAGTAATTAAACTTAACTACTTTATATTTGATTATCAAAGAACTCAATCATTCAAAATAATTGAATTTCAAATTTATTTAAAACTATGTTGACTCACTTAAATGAATCACTATCAGATGTTCAAACATTGAAAAAATGATAAAATCATGATTGTTGAAAAATCTTTTTCTTCTAAATCTTAACAAAAGTTTAGAATCATACATCTTTGATTTGATACAGAGCGTCAAGATCAACAAATTTGAACTACTAATTAATAAGATGATTATTACTTTAGTTGATCATGATAAACAAATAAATGAAGAAAAGAACTTCAGCTTTAAGAGCATGATAACTCAGTTTAATGAAAAGAAGAGAAAATTTGAAAGCAACAAATTTCAAAAAGAATTAAATAAAATCTGCTTTCATTGTAAGCAAGCAAGTCATGATCAACAAAAGTGCTGATATTTACATTTTAATCTTCGTTCAGATAATTAAAAACTTAATGAGAGAACAAGAATCTAGTCATCAACTTTGAAACAAACTTCAAAATCAGAATAGTCAGATTAATGAAAATCTTCTTCATTGATTAAGCAAGTAATTACATCAACGTCTGATAAATAAACATCAAAGCTGAGAATCATGTTTGCTACGACAAAAACTTGTTTGATGAATAAACATATCAAAAAGTGATTGAAAACAGCATTATTACTGCAAATAATAAAGCAGTAGTCATTATCAAGAAAGATATGATTATAATTAATATTTTGCTGAAGAATCAATTAATCAAAATTCAACTAAACGATTTTTATCACTGTTCAAAACTGCATTATAATCTGATGTTAATTAAACAAGTGAAAGTTAAAGAATATACATGTAGTATACAGAAAGATAAATTTCTATTCATTGACTCAATGAAAATCATCATTCTCATTGACTTGAGAAGTGATGAGAAATTCTACTTCGTGAATGCATTAACTAACTTCTCAAATTTTCAAACATTGATAAGCAAAACACATGAATCAGTCAGAGCATCATGATGTCAATGATATAAACGACTAGCTCATCTAAATATAACAGATGTAAAACGTCTAGTCAATATGAACATTGATATTGATGTGAATTCAATCAATAGTCTAGAAAAGAAAGAATTCTCAGAATCAATATGTGAAACTTGTGTCTTAAACAAGCAACATCAAGCTTCAAGTTGAAGATTTCACACAAGAGTCATCAGAATTGATGAGCTAATACATTCAAATTTTGTCAATGATGATAAAATACTCATGATCAATGAAGAATTTAAATATGTTGTCACTATGATTGATAATTACAGTCAATATATGATCATTTATCTAATAGATTGAAAATTCAATCTAAAAGATGTACTTCAAGACTATCTGAATTTAATAAAGAATCAAGATACTTCAATTCATTAACTTCATTCAAACAATGAAAAGAAGTATGCTAATCATCACATCATTGATTTGCTCAAGAAGCATGAGATCAAATGAAAGTCAATGATTTCATATAACTCAAGTTAAAATGAAGTTGTAGAACAATGTTTTCATACTTTTTTTAAATGAACTTACGCTATATTATTTAGCGTCAATTTGTCAATAAAACTATAAAAGAAGATAATAATGACTATCATTTATTTGAAGAACAAAAGTTCTATCACTGCATTAAACAAAATAACTCTTTATAAGACATGACATAACAAGAAGTTTGATCTTAGCTATCTGCATACGTTTGAATGCATAATTTATCATCATGTGAAGAGAGTTCATTGAAAACTCAATGACAAGAGCTTAAAATGTCAGTTTTTGAGTTATGAGAAAGTCAATCAGTATTGCTTGTAAAATGAGAAGAAGATACTAATATCTAGTCATGTTCAATGAGATGAGATAGTCATTAAAGTTGAGAAATATGATGAAGATCTTTCAATACTAAGCTTTGATGATTAAATCAACAATCATTAAACAAGAATATTAATTACTTTACAAAAAATTAAAAACAAATTACTAAAACTAAAATTAGAAATAATTGAGTCAGATAACTCAAATGATACTGATATTTCTGATGCTTTAAGTAAACATTTTAAACAAGTCATTATTAAATCAATTGATTACAAGACTTTTAATAATTTCTAAATTAAAGATAATTAAGACTTTGTCAATCAAGCAAATTAAATTCAAATTGAATTAAATACATCACAAACAGTAAAACAAGCTAAAGTCAGTTTCAATTAAAAACAATGAAAGCTCACTTTCAGAAATGAACTGAATACTCACATCAAAAACAACATCTTTACTCTGAGAATATCTTTGTCAAGTCGATGAATACTATTGACGTGCTGAGTAACTATTATTGAGTGAGAATTTATCATGATGTCAAATCATCATTTCAGCTCAGAGCATAAAATATGTCATCAACTTGATTTAATATCATTGATATTTTAGAAAGTCTTGATTCATTGAACTAAGTCATTAATTTAATCATCATCATCTTAGTTTAATCACATTAAAATCTGTTTCATGTCTTTGCAATCTTAAGTTATAAAACTGCTGCTCAGTTCTGACATTACTCAATTCATGTATATAAAAGTTGAGTTTTCATTCTTTTCTTTCATTTCTTGTCTTTTGTTTTATACATTATCTGATGTATTGTTCTGTATCTAGTTCAAGTAATATAATAATTAATTCTTTATATTGATAAAATCTCTAGTTTAGTTTAATCTTTGACATTATAAAAGATTTACACTTCTTGCAACATTTTCATACATTGAAATCTTATTTAGTTATCTTCTTGCTTAAATGAAGCAATCTCATCGCTTTTTAATTGATAATAAGCATGCTGTTGAACAGTTTGCTCAAAGTATGATTGAAAACTCAGTTGAAGTCTTTCACGCAATGCGCGAGCTTTAAAATCAAGTTCAACAACATGATGTCATCATCTCATTCTCATTTATCGCTTTTAATTCTTCAGTTTATTAAGAATTGAATTCTCAGTCTTTTACAATGATAGTTCAGATCATCACATAAACTCTGCACAATTAATCTTTCTTTAACGTTCAAGTTTCTGCAAACTTTGTTGCTGTCTCAATCTTTATTAAATTCAAAGAGCTTTTCAACATATCTGAGTATGAGAAAAACAAAGATCATTTGAATGTCTGAAAGCAAAGTCTGATACAGCGCATGAACATGAACAATGATCATTACTTCTCTCATCAAGCTAAAATCATTTATGTCGAGTTATGATTCATCATAGATAAGAAGACTCACAATTTAATGAATCAATATCAAGTTAATGATCTTTGTATCATTTTCATCTTTGCAGATTAATGACATAAGTTACATCATTGCTGCAACAATTCTTTCAAGACAGAAGATGCTCATTTATATTTTCATGAAACTTTGAAGCAAAACATGAATAACTTTGTTGACTACTACAATCTTTTCTATCAAAAGAAAGAATGTTTTTTGATGAAAGATTTCTCATTAATTGACTGTCTGAAGCACAATGTCAATTATTTCACTCAAGTCATCATTTTCTTCTGATAAAATCTTGATGAAATTCAATCATTCATCTTTCATTAATGAATTTAAGCATTCTCTGATATCAATAAAGAGTTTCAGCAGCTTAAACATCATCAATCTCGCTTCATTTTTGTCATTGTTTCATTCATCAAAGTCAAGAACATCTCTGCATCAACTAGTAATTTTTTGAGTTCAAAGATCATCATTTCTGTGACTGTCATTTCAACAGTATCTTTATCTCTTTCTTTTTCATCTTTTAATGAGTCAATGAATTTAAACTTTGTCATTATCATCATTTAAGATAAGACTCTGATCATTTCTGAGATCAAGAAAATCTGCAACAAGTGAAAGCTGTGCTATTATTGCAAATTGCAACATTCAAGCAAAATTGCTAAAGAATGCTCAAATAAGAAGCTTTTTACTTTGCATATCATGAACATTTACAACAATAATGTCATCAGTATAAATGAAGAGATTTCACTGTCTGCAAAAAAAGTTTAGTCTTTGAGCTAAGTCATGCTCAGAGATTTGTATATATATCATTTTGTTTACTAGTCTCAATATTCTCACTCTCACTTCAATCATATAGAAAGTTTTCTGCTAAATCTGTCTTGAAACTCTTTAAATTCAATTTGACATTTAAAGATAGTTACATGATAGTATTTTGTATTCTACGTCAAGCTTAATCTAAAGTTCTCACTCTTGTTCTGATTGATACTGAAGTCTTTGCTTATGTCTTTATGAATAAATTTTTCACGCAACAATCTCATATTTTCTTGCATCAATTAATTCATTCTTGCAAACTTCAAGAATTTGATGATCAAGTCGCTTTAATCAATGACATTATTCATGTTGTTGAAATCACAATGATTCTTGATGAATACATTGAAAGACTATTCTTCTATGTCATTGAATTAAATCAGTATTTCATCATCATGACTTTATCATGACTTTATCATCACGTCATTGATGTCAATTTTGAGCACAATATTCTCATCTTGTCTTTCTTCTTTTGTCTTAATCATTATTGCTCATTTCTCGTCAAGATTTATGATTTTAATCAACAAGAAGAAAATTTCTCGTTTGAAGTTAACAAAGTAACTTTCTCTCAGTCTCGCTCTCAATTCACTCACAAGAAGCAACTCAGTTCACGAATCATTCACAAGAAGCAATTCAGCATTCAGTTTGCTTGCAAAAAGCAATTTAGTTTCTCATTCATTTGAAAGAAGTAACTCAGTTTTCAATTCGCTTGCAAGAAGCAACTCAGTTTCTCATTCACTTGAAAGAAGTAACTCAGTTTTCAGTTCGCTCATAAGAATCAATTCAGTTCTCAATTCACTTATAAGAAGTAATTCAGTTTTTCATCTGCTCACAAAAAGCAATTTAATCTCTCGTTCACTTACAAGAAGTTAACTAATATTCAGTTCATTTACAAGAAATAAATCTCATTTAATCTTGTTTTTCATTTGAAACAAGAAGCTTCTAGTTGTATTCTTTAAGTTATTCAAAAAGAATACTCATCAAAAATCAAGTGTCAAAATTCTTTTTTCTTTAAAACTTCTGTTATTTCTTGAGCAGATCAATTCAATCAATCTTTTATACAACTTAACATAATTGAGTTGAAAGCTTAAAGCTTTGATCATGCTGCTTATGTCAAAGACATTAAAGTGTTTAGCATCATTCTAAGAAAAATCAATGTCTTCTTGAATCTTGAGTCAATCTCATCTTCTAGTTTAAACTCTGATGAGTCAAAATTGCATCATGCAACTTTGACTGTTCATTCAAAGAACAGTTCAACTTTTGCTCAGTTTTCATCTTACTTTCAAGACAGTACATATGATAAGAATCATCATTTAAATCTTCATCAAATAAAAAAGAAATTTTATTTAACTGCATTCACAACATAAGAAAATCTTGAAGTCTATTAATAAAGTAAGAACATCAATTCAGTTACAATTTTATCATTCAGATATTTTAAGTTTCTAAATGTCTTCTTCAAGAAGAACATCAATATCTTGTCTTTGCATTAAGTTCATGATCATGTCATACATCTTAAAGAAGATGCTCAATCTTCAGTTTTCACTTTATACAACATGAGTCGTGATAAAATTCTAGAACTTCATTGTTATCTGAATAAAAATCTGAGCAAAAATTTCATTTGAATCAGTCACTTTCAGATGATCATCTTTGTTCTCTTTATCAAGAAATTTGAAGAAGAACTTTGCTTCTGCATGAACTATCAAGATCTGAATGTTATCACAGTCAAGAATTGATATTCTCTGTCTTTGATTTCAGAAATGCTGAATTGTCTAAGTCAAGCTAAAATCTTTATCAAGCTGAATATCATCTTTGCATTCAATTGACTTTGAATCAAAAAAGAAGATGAAGCTTTCATCATCTTTCACACTTGATTTGAATTATTCAAGTATTTAATCATGCTTTTCAATTTATGTAATAAATTTGTCTCATTTCAGAAGTACATCAACAATACTTTTTGCAAACATTTAAATAAGTTTTATACAGTTTATTTGAATAACATCTTGATCTATTTTGACAATAAACTTGAGCATGAAATTCATGTCAAGCTCATTTTATGAAAGCTGCAAGAAGCAGATCTTCAGATGAATATAATCAAATGCAAGTTTTACATCATTCAAGTTTTATATTTAGAATTGATAATCATCATCAAAGAGATCAAGATAAATTCTTCTAAGATAAACATCATTGTCAACTAATTCATTCTGATCAACATTAAAGACGTTCAAAGTTTTTTAGATTTTGTGAACTTTTATAAAAGATTCATCTATGACTATAGTAAAATAGCTATCTCACTCACTCATCTCATCAGAAAAGATGTATTCTTTGTCTGATTTCAGAAATGTCAGATTGCATTCAACACTTTTAAGAAAGTCTTCACTTTCAAGATTATTCTTCATCACTATAATTTAAATCACAAGATTGTGATAGAAATCAATGCTTTGAACTATATGTTCAAAAACATTCTTTCTCAGTATGATGAGAACAAGATTCTTCATTCAGTTGCTTACTTTTCAAAGAAGCATAATTCAGTTGAGTGTAACTATGAGATTTATGATAAAAAACTCATGATCATTGTTTACACTTTTAAGAAATGATGATCAAAGCTTGAAGACTTTATTTATTCTGTTGAAATGATCATGAATCACAAAAATCTTGAGTATTTCATGTCAACTAAACAGTTGAGTTGTTATCAAGCTTATTGAAGTGAGTTTCTGTTTAAATTCAACTATTGCATCGCTTATTGTTTCAACAAGATCAATGATAAGTTGAATGCTTTGACATGTCACTCAGAAGATCTTTTTAAAGAAAGAAATACATTTAATTCTTGACATCAATATCAACATTAAACAATTTTGAAAACTTATGTTTTAAACTTCAATATTATTAAAAATCTCGCTTTCAACGTTTTTGACATTAAAGTCATGAAGCTTCAGTTACAAATCATCATTTTAAATTCAGTTCAGTTACATTTATTCTTAATTATTTCAGCATCTTTGCAAATTTTAACTTTCATGAATCTAGAAATTAAAGAATTCGACGTTGAAAATGTTAAGTCTCAGCTAGATCAAGACATTTTGAATCTTAATGAAGATTTTGTTGATACTTTCACTCAGACATTATGAAAGCAAGTTGAAATCAATGACAAATTCGCAGCTCAGATAATTGAAGCACTTTGCAATGAAGCATAACATCACAACAAGATCTCTTTAATTAAGTATGAAGAACACAAGAATCATCTGTACTTTCAAGAAAGAAAGTATGTGCTCAACTCAGATAAACTACATCTTCATATCATTCAGCTCGCTCATGATAGTGATGTTGATGATCATTCAGAAAGAGTAAAAAGCTATGAACTGATTAGTTGAGTTTACTGATGATCAAACATTTATAAGTATATTCAATGCTTTGTACAAAACTATCACATATGCACATGCTTCAAGCTCTTTAAACAATGAACTCAAGAATAATTATGTTTTCTTTCAGTTCTTGAATGTTGTTGATGTGATGTTTTCATGAACTATGTAGATTTTTTATCGCTCAGTATCTTCATGAGTATCATATATAAATATGTTTTAATCTTCATTGATCATTTTATCAAAATGAAACATTTAGTTCTCATCACTTCTATGAAAGTTGAAGAAGTTATCAATTACTTCTATGCTCATGTTTGAAAACATCATGATTTACTCAAGTTCTTCATGTCTGATTGAGATACACAACTCATTTTCAATGTCTGAAAGCATATGTGTAAAATGCTGAAAATAAATGTTAAGTTATCAACAACATATTATTTTAAAATCAATGATCAAATCAAGAGAATTAATGCTGTCATGAAGCATTATCTTTGAATCTTCATCAACTACATGCAGAATGACTGAGCTAAGTGACTTTCTGAAGTTGAATTCATCATTAATAATGCATTGTTATTAATCACTTTAACATCATTCTTCTTGATCAATTCAAGTCAGAACTCACATTTAAACTTCAAGTCTTCTGAATTTCTGCTCAAGAATTTTATGTCTTAAGCTTGAGACAAGTTAATCAATGTTGAAAAGTTCATCAAGAAGATGAAGAAACTAACTGAGCATTTACATGATGAAATGTTTATAGCTCAGATCATTTATGAATTCAATGTCAATCTCTTTCATCATTCTTGTTTTAAATACTTCGTTAAAGATGAAGTTTAACTGAATGCTTGCAATCTCAGCATCGCTCATGTTGCTGTCAAGTTAAATGATCATAATGTTAATCTCTTCAAGATCAAGTGAGTCTTTAAAAACAATTCTTTGATCATTAAGTTAAATCTTTCAGCGTTCATGAAGATTCATTCAATCTTTCATGTCATTCTTTTGAATCATATTGCAAATGATTTTCTTTCAAGTCAATGTTAAAAATCTTAAAAACTCATTATCATCAAGAATGACAAAAGATTCTGATATGTAAACAGCATACTAAACTTCAAGCATGATAAATGTTATAATTCATTTCTGCTCAAGTATTACATTGATTGAAAAGATCATTTTTCTACTTGAGAATCTTTTCATCTTCTGAATAATTGTGAGCAAATGCTTAATGAATATCATCTCATTAACTCTGTCATCAAAGAATTACATGTACTGTTATGTGTAATGTTTTAATGTCAATGTTAAGAACTTTAAGTTCAATCTTCATCATTTCAACTCAGCTCAGATCTGACTCAAATATTTTGTCTAAATCTGACTCAAATTTGACTCAAATGTATTTTAGTTTCGTTTATGCATCATCATATTAAACTGCATTTTGTCTTTCTTTTGCTCAAATTTGACTCAGATCTTGTTTAAATCTGACTCAAACATCTTGTTTAAATCTGACTCAAATGTGATTCAGATGTATTTCAATAACAATGCTTCATCACTATAAAATGCATCTCACTTTATCATGTCTCATCTTTATCTCATTCTGTCTCGCTCAAATCTGATTCAGATGTGACTCAGATGTATTTTCATTTCATCAATGCTTCATCATTATAAAATGCATCTCACTGTATTTCATCTTGTTTCATCTTGTTTAATTTCAGTTCTTGTCATTGTTTTTGATTTTTTCTCATCTTGTTTCATTCTCATCTTGTCTCATTTACATTTTATCTTATTTAGTTTCAATTCTTGTCTCATCTTGTGCTTTTCATCATTTTGCAAAAACTCAGTCTTTAAGAGAGAAGTTACTGTCATGATGTCAAATTATCATCTCAGCTTAAAGCATAAAATATGTTGTCAACTTGATTTAATATCATTGATATTTTAGAAAGTCTTGATTCATTGAACTAAGTCATTAATTTAATCATCATCATCTTAGTTTAATCACATTAAAATCTGTTTCATGTCTTTGCAATCTTAAGTTATAAAACTGCTGCTCAGTTCTGACATTACTTGATTCATGTATATAAAAGTTGAGTTCTCATTCTTTTCTTTCATTTCTTATCTTTCATCTTGTACATTATTTGATGTATTGTTCTGTATCTAGTTCAAGTAATATAATAATCAATTCTTTATATTGATAGAATCTTTAATCTAGTTTAGTCTTTGACAAAATTCAAAGAAAAGATGATCAAATACAAAGCTAAATGAGTGTGTAAAAGATTTTGTCAGAAGCAAGAGATTAATTATAATAAAATCTTTATCTTGATGATCAGAATCATTATCATTAAAATGCTTTTAACACTGATAATTAAATATGATTATGAAGTTGAATAAATGAACATCATCATCATTTTTCTAGAAGCACATCTGAAAGAAGAGATTTGAATGCAACAATCATCAAGATTTGAACAAAAAGAATTAAATGAAATTTTTTTGATCTGTCATTTGAACAAGACTTTATATGAACTGAAACAGACATTTTAAGAATGATATACAATTCTGAAAGTTTATCTCATCTTCATCAACTATCAAAGAATAGAAATTGATCATTCAATGTTCACTCATCAGAATGACATTATTATCGCTATTTATGTGAACAATTTACTCATTCTAAAATCAAATATATTTGATATAAAAGCTTTGAAGCTGCAATTTGCAAAGTGCTTTCAAATGAAAGATCTTAACTCAATCAAGTGATATTTAAAAATGCATATAACTTGTGATAAAGTTGAGTGAACTCTTTGAATCAATCAAAGCATTTATATTAAGTGAGTCATCAAGCTTCTGAGCATGAGCAATTGCAGCTCAACGAAAACATCAATGCATCACAAATGTCAGCTCAAGAAGAATGTTTATTGAAAGTCTGAACAATGAATTGAGTATCAAGCTATCTTTGAAGAAATAGAGAGTTATCAATCAATCATTGAAACACTGATGTGAATAGTTTATCAAACATGATCAGACATAGTCTATGCAGTGAGCAAATGCAGCAGATATTCAATGAATTTTATTTTTGATCATGATTTAGCTGTTAAACAAATCATTTGATATCTAATTGATACTGCTGAGCTGAGACTTCAATATAAATTTTTCAAAAAGAAAGAAGTTGAGAAAGCTGAATTCTTTGAATATATTGATTCAGTTCACGCAATTTGCTTGAATTTTTGAAGATTCATCTTCAACTATATGTTCTTTCTATGAAATGAATCAATTAGCTGAAGCTTTAAATGTCAACAATGCATTAGCATGTCATCTACTGAAGCTGAATACATTAACAAATATAATGCAATTAAGAAATTGATCTTTCTGATTCAAGCATTGAAAGAGATGAGATATGATGATTCAGATACAAATTCAACTATCATTCTAGCTGACAATCAAGCGACTATAAAAATGAATAGCAATTTCGTCAATCATTTTCGAGTCAAGCACATCAATACATTCTATCACTATGTTCAAAACAAGATAGAAGAGAGAGTAATTAAATTGAAATACATATTCATCGATCAAATGATAATCGATGATCTCATCAAGTCTCTGAAGTCAGGCAAATTTCTGAGTTTCAGATCAGTCATGAGACTAGTTGAGCATGACGTCAGCGAGTAAAAAAGCATGAATATACAATCAATAGAAGGTCTGAATAGCCTCATATGAAGCTTCAATTTCTAAGAGAGAGTGTTGAAAATGGGGTATGTTCATACATAACACGTACGTAACACATACATATAAATCTCAATGTTTAGATATCTTCGCTTCGGCTTTAGTCGACTCTAGCCGGCTTGACTCTAGGGGTATATAGCTCACCTTCTACTTCTTTCTTCCTTCGTCACTACTGATCTACCAATCAACTAGATATATGCCTCTACTACATAGTCAATATATCTACATGCACATATTCGTTCTGACCCTCATATATCAATACAAGAAGAGCAGCACATAGATGTAACGAGAGACCTCGCTACAATACTCGAGCTTCACGACGTTGAGAATGAACTCAAGATAACAGAGAAGCTAAACTAGGAACAGGAGGCGTGCGTGAGCGAGATGATCAAGCAATATCAAAGGTTTGACAACCAGCGTATCGAATTGAATGAAGTCGCTCTCTTGAAAGATGTCGCTGCATTTCTCGCCAAGCAAAGAAAGAGATTTGAAAGCATGCAGCGAACCACGCAGAAGACCCTCAAGGCATTCGAGAATCTCAAGCACAGGCAAGCCAGCCACAGAGATGATCACCTTGCGAGAGAGCAAGCTGAGAGCGCTGCAGAACAGTCGCGCTCGATCATGGTATTCACTATCTTCACCGTTATCTTCTTGCCTCTTTTTTCCTGTCGTTCATCTTTGGGATGGATTCGCGGAGTGGAGCGGTTTCGATACCGGATACCTATCACTGCCTGCGATCTTCGCTTACATGATCTCGATATCGCTCGCCGTCACCCTGATCGCTCTCTTGAAAGCTTTTAGCAGAAACCTGTGACAGCGAGTTGAAGCGTGGTTTCGGATCATTCTTTGTTCGTTCATGAGATTTTGGCCATTTCTAAGACCCAGAAGAAGAGAGAATGTGCAATGAAATCTAGAACCAAACAGCTGAATTGATACAGATTGAGCTGATGAACATGTTTGATGAGGTGTGACAGTCTTTTGCACAGGTATTTGCCTCTTTCAAACACCTATTTCTCTCTCGATTTAATCAGTATGCACAGATCCTTGAGGCTATGGAAATCTTCCAAAGCGATGAGCTCAATAAAACGGTCAACCTATTCCACGTTACTATGGCCAAGTTAAAACCAACGTCCGTACTCTACTTCAACGAGCAAACAGAATGGATAGCCAGGTAACCATGGCTCACTTCTATGTTACGACCAGACTGACATAGGCTAAGCCTCTCCCTAAATACTGAATTAGACTAATCAGGGACTTGACTGGCGTACGCCCTGTTCACTGCTATACTGATGTTCAACCATGCAACAGATCACACCTCCCACCCTCCCAAAGGCTACGGCAAAGACGTCAACGAATCGCTCGCTGTTGACGGCCTCGCATGCCCCTCGCTTTGCAGTCAACGAGCCTTGTGCGGTAGGTTTGGTACTTGCTACTTCCCCCTCCCCTTCTTCACGGACCTTCACTCCATTCTTAGCGACCCCACAGCCGTGAGACATGCCAACGCCGTCGCCAACTGAAAAGCACGTACCAGAGAATCATTGTACATTTCAATGACAGCCCCTATAAACTCCGGCTTCACGACAGACCTCAAATCCGTAGCACCCGTCGCAAGCACAATCTTCGGTTCTAGCTGCGGCACTACAGCATGCAGTCCCTGCAGCAAAAGATTCTCAAAGATATTTACCTCGCGGGAATGAAGATTGCCCCGCCCAGCGTCTGCGAAGATATTAAGGGTGATTTGGGCCAAATTACATGTAATTTAGCATACACAGTGTCATAGCCATAGGCTGCATGCACTTAATGAAGAAAAAAGAGAAAAAAAATCTTCCTGTGCAACGAGCTCTACCAGTATGACCTTCTTTGTCTGCGTCGTCCCAGATGAGCGTGCACTCTCGACATTTTATTTAAAGGCAAATCATCATGATCTGTTGGGTACATGATCAACCGGAATCACAGGCGTTCCCTCGAAGCTCTGTCGACGTCACTTGCCCCACTGTGTCTTCAGGTTTCCGTCTTTAAGGATTTCCCGCTTCCGTGAGGCAGCAGACATAAACTTGCAGCAAGGCTACGAAGGTTGGAAAGACATCTAATCGCTTAGAGCAACGCGAGAACTTAGTTCCGTTGTTTGATTATTGTAATTTTGGGAATTGATTCATGTACATTTATGGCCAATGTGCAAGAAACCTAGACAGGCTCGCCCTTTTTCCTGTCTATGTTGTCAACTACAACCTGTTGATCAGACTAAAGAGCCGTCTCAGCCATCTCTCAGCGGTTGGCCTCAATGACTGGTCCTGTGTAAACCTTATTGGCGTGGAGAAAGTAATACAACACGCTGAACAGCATTGTGCCGCCGAACATCAGGCTACTATAATTCATCGTCGCCGCCGTAGGATGGTTTTCAGGCGGCCAAAGACTGAAGAAGAATATTATAACAAGATAAACG
>JAABUS010005689.1_pt1 | contig 16045 bp, 12 predicted proteins | sample 5560161 | NCBI WGS metagenome assembly JAABUS01 (sample SAMN10711885, study PRJNA513376) | rock metagenome | isolation source: Antarctica rocks | place: Antarctica: Victoria Land, Trio Nunatak nord | collected 2016-01-04
GGGGACGACACCCGCGTGCGGCTGTTGACCTTCTCCGAGTTCGGCCGCCGCGTGCGGGAGAACGGCAGCCGCGGCACCGACCACGGGGCCGCCTCGTGCTTGTTCGTCGTCGGTCCGTCGGTTAAGGGAAGCGTCGTCGGCAAACATCCCAGCCTGGCGGACCTCGACGACGATGATTTGAAGTTTCACACCGATTTCCGCCGCATCTACGCGAGCCTGATCGACGACTGGCTGGGCTGCGACAGCAAGGCGGTGCTCGGGGCGAAGTGGGAGCACGTGGAAGGACTTGAGCCCAGGGCCTGAGGAGATTGGCCTGGTGAAGCCGGGTCCTCATCGCTCGGCGGCGGTCCAAGGATTGCCGTCGCGAGATTCCGGTCCCACAGGCAAGCTAAGGACGGTCTCCGGTGAACGGCTCGCCTCAACTACCGTCGGAGACGTCTCCCTTTCGTCCGAGCCGACGGTCGCGTTGCGTGCTCCGGTCCGACACGACCGAAGCATTCTTGAACTCGGCCAGACTGGTTCGGGTATCGCGCCTCGCATGCGTCTGCCGCCCGCAAAGTCGCAGTCGCATCGCCAAGACCCTCCTCGCGCTGCGACGAACTCGACGGAGTCCCCGGCAGGCAAGCCTCGGTCCCGCTTCGCGCGACGCAAAAGCATCGGCCGGAAGGCGCACCGGGTGCGATCCTGGTGACGATCGGCGCGGTGGCGGCGCACCACCGCAGGGACGGGGGAGTACTTCAGGCCGTTGGTTCTTGTCCGGCCGCGATCGCCAGGACGAGGTCCTCCCCGCTACGGGCGGCCGGTCCCGGAGCTCGAGGGCCATGCCGGGATCGTCGCCGACGGCCCCCCCTCGGCCACCGCCACGAGGCCCCGCGGCCGCGATGGCGTTCACGGCGGCCCGGGACGCGATCATGGGCAGATCCGCTGTCCGGTCGGCCGGATCCCGGGGTCGGGCGGGGAGGCCGTGGCCTCGCGGGCCCTCGCGGCGTAACGCCGCTCCGAGGCGGCCAGGCGGAGGAGGGCCTTCGACCCGGATCGCCCCCGGAGGCCCTCTGGCAGCGTCGTGGCGGCGATCGCCAGGCCCATCGGTCCGGGGAGGGGAGCGACCTCGTGGTGGCCCTCCCCGGGCCTCCTGGGCCCGCCTGCGGCGTCCCAAGTGGATCGGATGAGTACGTCGAGCACCTCCGGCCCCCCGGACAGGGCGAAGTGCTTCCACAAGAGGTCGAGATCCTGCGCCGTGGGGCCCCGAAGCAGGCGAGGCCCGATCGCCACATGGACGAGGTAACCCCGGCTCCCGAGCCGGTCGGTGATGTGGAAGAACAGCGTCTCGAACCAGCTGACGGCCTCGGGCCTCAGGCCGACCTTGCGGGCCACGGCGTTGATCGCCTCGCCGGCCAGCAGGCGGGCCTCGACGGCCCACCGCACCCGGTGCTCGCCGTCCCGGATCGCGCACGCCCCGGCGACCCCGGGCGTCCTGGCCCGTAGACGCTCGCGCCCGGCGTCATCCCGGCAACGTCGCAAGGCCGCCCGATACCACTTGGCCTCCCGGGTGGGCCCGTCGTCGCGCCGCCGCGACCAGCGGAGGCCGAGTTCGAGCATCAGGCCGGCCCTCTGCCACCGCCAGTCGACGGGCCGGGTCGGGCAGTCGGGGCCGAGGCGCGCCAGCAGGGGGCGGGGCCGCGCCGGGGGAGGCCCGAGTCCCAATTTGCTGGCGATCCGAGGGAGCGGTCCCAGCGACGCGGCGTCGTCGAGCAAGATCGTAGTCGGGCGTCGTGGGGCAGCATCGGGAGGAACCTGGGCCCGTCGAGGTCGCGGGAGATCGCGTCGGGCCCTCCGCCCCACCGGCCCGCCGGCGAAGGGAGCCAACCCGTCGCCGACGAGGGTCGTGCAGCCCGGGGGCTGCGGCGACCTCCCCCGCGGCCTCCCGGACCCGTCCCGGAGGTCGTGGGGGTCGACCCGGGGGCCATGGGCAACGTCGTCTCGCGCCGACGGATCGCGGGGGACTTCGTCGGGTTTCATCGTCCGTGGACTCCGTGAGGGAGGTCATCCTGATGATCGGGGGCGGATCCGCGCTGGCGGCCCGATTCCCGCCGTCGTGGGCCCTCGTCGGGCGCCGCGGCCGCATCGCCGGATCGGGCCGTTCGGCGGTCGCCTCGACGTCGCGGAGCGCCCCGGGCCTCGTCGACCCGGGGGCGCTTCTTCAGGGGGCGTCGGGCGGCGACTTCGGACCTCCCCCCGTCGTCCTCGACTCGGCGGATTGCCTCATCCGTTCGTGGCGCTCGCGCCACGCCGGTGGGTTCGCGGGGGCTCCGGGGTGGATTCGACGGACGCCGGGCCCCTGCCACCGCCCCCGGGGACGGGGGGCCGGCCCGCCCCCCCGTCGTCGCGCTCGTGGATCCGCCACCGCAGGTCCTCGGCCATCCACTGGACCTCGGCGAAGCGGGACGCCCAGTCCGAGGCCGAAAGGCCTGCCGCCGGGTCCCCGTCCATCGCACCCGCTTCGAGGAGGTCGTCGAACTCCCCATCCAGCTCCTCGAACCCTTCGCGGGCCCGCGCGTACAACGCCCGGAGCCGGTCTTGCGACCGACGACGATCGCCCGTCGATCGCGGTCCAGTCGTCCCCTCCCGAGGTTGCGAGGCGTCGCCCCTCGGCACGGCCGTCGTCGGCTGCCTCCGGCCGCCTCCCGGGGGCTCTTCATCTTCGCCGTCGGGCGCCCCGTCGCCCGCGGCCTCGACGTCGAGGCCCTCGATGAGCTCCACCTCCAGCTCCTCCAGCCGATCTTTGTAGAAGATCACTTGGTAGGCCAGGGCAGACCGGAAGTCGGCGCTTAGGCGGGGGTCGTCCATCAGGGCGGAGACATCTTCCTCGAACCTGATGAACGGCAAGCAGAACCGGTAGGTCGCCCGGTCGACGAATTCCTGCTCGTACATGGACTCCAGGAACCAGGCGATCCGCTCGTAGGGGCTCCGGCCGGCGTGGCCCGTCGGCCGCGCTCCCGGGGCGGCCGCCCGGTCCGGAGACCGGAGCGTCGCAGGGGCGGGTTTGGCGACGGGCCCGATGGCCGCCCGGTCGACCTGCCCCGGCAGAGCGGCCTGGGAGGCCTCGGGGTCGGGCCGCGCCGTGGACTCGGGCTGGGCCGACGGCCGGGACTGGAGACTTCCGGGTCGCTTCCTGTTGATCATTGATGCGTCTTCTGAGGTGGGCGATGAACGGGGGCGGCGTGATCTCGGTGTCGGCGGTCGAAAGGCCGTCCCCACCGCAGGCCGGATCGCGATTCCAATGCGAGGAAGACGGGCCCGGCCCTCTCCCGGTCTCGCAGGCTCACGGGTCGGGCAGCGATGCGGAGTCGGCCTCGGGGCCGCACGGGGGGAGCGAGTCGCGGAGGTCCTCGTGGCGCTCGCGCGGCGAGCGGACACGGTCTGGGGCGCCGACATGCCGGACGGATCCGGTCGCGACGATCCCCCGCATCCTCCCGGATGGCGGCCAGGTGGGCCGGGACGTGGCCGAGCAACCGCGTCTCGCGCAGGACCCGGGAGGGTTCGGTCCCGGTCGCGGCTTGCGTCAGCGGACGGTCGGGGCCTGGCGCAGGTCGGCGGCTTCCTCGTCATCGTCATGGTCTCCTGCACATTGAGGGCGGATCCGGGGTCTCTGGGTCACGACGCGGGGTGGCTGGTGATGACCGGCCGGGTGCCCGGACTTTCCGCCGGGCGCCCGGCCGTCGGGCGGGCCCGATCAGGGGTACGGCTCCCCCTCCCGCTGCTTCAGGACGACGCTGCTCGAGAGGTCGCGGGGCCATAGCGCCAGGCGGTAGCGGACGAACCCCCCGACGGGGCGGCCGTCCTCCATCGGGACGCTCGCGACGTTGCCGATGCAGAGGCGGACGCGGTGTGGGCCGGGGTGGACGCGGAGCACCGGGGGGTCGCTGACCACGTCCGTCAGGACCCTGAGCCGCCCGGAGGGCAGGGCCAGCCCGAACTCGGCGACGTGGTCCCATTCCTCGAGGCCCTCGACGCCGGGCGGCACGTCGTGCACCTCGACGACCAGGGACGCCCGTGCCTCGTCGGGGGCCCAGATGGAGCAGAAGAATAAGGTGGCGGAGAACAGCTCGGCCTGCTCCTTCTCGCCCCAGGCGAAGTCCGGGACGGACGCGTGCACGTCCTCGATCGAGAAGCTCCCGAAGACGGGCAGGCGAAACTCGTAGCGGCGCAGACGCGAGGCCGGGCCGCCCCGGGGCCGCGCGCCCGCCCGGCGCGTCAGCGACTCGGCGGCGACCAGCCGGCAGAGGTCGTCGGGCCCGTGTGCCGGCCTGGCCGGGGTGCCGAGGGACGCCGCGGCGGCGCGTGCGGCCTTCTCGGCGATGAAGGACGGGGGTCATCGCTGCGTGGTCATGGTCGTGTTCTCCGGTGGTATGCGGTCCGAGCTCCCGGCCGTCCGGGTGGCTCGCCGTGCGAGAGGTTGGTGGACTCTGTGAGGACACCGCGATCGGAACACTGCGAGAGGCGGAGACAGCCGGGCTGGTCGGGTCGTCCCGAACAGCCCGGCCTCGGGCGTCGATCGCGAGATCAATCGCCCGGTTCGACGGTGGCTGGCGGAGTCGCCGCGAAGAGGTCGTCCTCGCCGCCCAGTCCCACGCGCCCCAGGGCCGTCGCATAGCGCCCCGTCCAGCGTGCGTGGGATGCCGTGCACCAGCCCTCGAGCTCCTCTCGTGAGGCCAGCTCGCGGAACCCGTGTTGTACGGAGGCGTGCAGGATCTCCCCGACGTCGGTATCCGTCAGTTCGCCGAGGGCCGGGCCGTACGACGCGACCCATCCACGCAGGGCCGTCCGGGCCGCGCGATGGGGGTCGGGGTCGTCGTGGGCCTCGATCAGGTACCCGGCCATGTCCTCTTCCAGGGCGTCTTCTCCCAGGTTCAGGCGCAGCCGGTCGCCATGCATCGAGAGGCGGAAGCCCAGCAGTCTGGCGCCCCCACCCTCGCGCAGGTCGATCGGCGGTCCGTCGGCGCCCTTGAGGGCGAGGCCGGCGTGCGCCAGGAGCTGTCGGACACGGTCCAGGGTCTTCTGGCCCTCGGGCACGCCCTCCGCCAGGTACATCAGGTTGTCGGCGTACCTGAAGAAGGGCGGGAAGGTCACGTCCGCCTCCAGGGGGAGGTCGTGGGCGTGGTGCAGGTAGACGTTGAGCGCGAGCGGGGAGAGCGGGCTGCCCTGGGGGATGCCCACGGCGCGGTCCCGGTCCTCGCCGCCGCGCAGGACGACTTCGACGAGCTGGAGCAGGCTCCTATCGACGATGTGCTCCGCGAAGGTCTCCATGAGGGGCGCGATCGGGACGAAGTCGAACGCCTTCTTGACGTCGTCGATCGCCAGGGTGGTGATTTGCAGGGCCGCCATGGCGGCCATCAGGTCGGCCAGCAGGTCCTGGGCGCCCAGGCCGGGCCGGAAGCCGTAGCTGGACGGCAGGAAGACCTGCTCGAAGTAGGGCGTCAGCGCTCGGGCGACGGCGGCCGCCATGACGCGGTCGACGACGTTGGCGATCGTCAGTGTCCGGGTGCCGCCGCCGGTCTTGGGGATCGCCAGCTTGCGGCCCGGCCCCGGCCGGAAGTCGCCGCGCCGGACGGCCCCGGCGGCCTCGCGCAGGACGATCGCCACCTCGGTGGGGCCGATGCTGTCGTAGGTCACGCCGTCCGGCCCCGGAGCATGCCCGCCCACGGCCCGTAGCGAGTAATACGTGTCGATCAGGAACTCGGCGTCCGAGAGCAGCCCGGAAGGCGGCCCCCCCGCGCGGGGGGCGAGCTGCTCCTCGAAGCGTCGACGGCGTTGCCGCAGGTGGTAACCCACGGCACTCGTGCCCGAGTTCCGGTGGCGCCGCGGGCGGTTGTACAAGCTCATGATCCCCCCCCGGGCCGCGTGGCCAGGAAGAGGTCCAAGGGAGTCTCGGGCCCGGCCGCGCCGTCGACGGACCAGCCCCGGTCCAGATAGGCACCGCGCCGCGCCCGACTTCGACGCCGCAGCTCGGGATGGTGGCGGTCGTCGAGGTCGACTAAGAGCAGGGGCCGGCCTGCGAGGTACGGCATCGCCGGCCCCGACTCCAGCGCGCCGGGGATGCCGACGCCGCCGTCGGCGCGGACGATCACGTCGGCCGCCTCGACGTCGGTCGCAGCCAGGCCCGCCAGCGTCGCGATCGCTCGGCACGGCCGGACCCGGCCCGTCCCGGGCCGCCTCCCGAGGATATCCCGATGGCGAGGAGACAGGCCCGCCGTGGCGACGTGTGGGCCCGCCAGGAGCCCCCAGCCCGGCAGCCGGTCGGCCAGGGCGAGCGCGTGCTCGATCGCCTCGACGAGGACGATCACCCTCGATGCGCCCATGTCCGCGGCCCACGGCGCGATCGCCGGCGACTCGGCGGCGAGCCCGGGGCCGTCGCCGCCCGCCAGTGCCTTCGCGAGCCGCGCGACCCTGCGGTTGCGGACAGGGTTGGCCCAGATGCCTTCTCGCTTGAGCGTGACGATATCCGGGCCCTGTGGCATCGGGCCGCCCATCATCCTGGCGAAGCGGGCCTCGACGGGGCGGGCAACTTGGCCGTGGCGGGGGACGTCCAGCGCGTCGAGGCCGAACAGCGCCCACATCCGGTCCCTGTCGTAGGGGGCGAGACGCTCGTCGCGGCCGATGAACCCGAAGAGGCGCGCCCGGTCGGCGTGGCCGATCGCCAGGCACGCGTCCCGATTGAGGGCCTCGCGGGCGTCGAGGCAGATCATGATGTCGCGGCGGTGCAGCGCGACGCCGTGGTCGGCCAGCCCCATGTACGTCGAGACGACGAGCGGGCCGGGGTCGGCGGAGAAGGCGTCGCCGAGCGACCAGCAGGCCCCCGGGATGATCGACCTGAGGATCTGGCCGAACCGGCGGACGTCGTCGCGCCGGGTCGCGGCCACGGCGATGGTCGCCTCCGGGAACGCCGGCCGGAGCTGTACGACCAACTTCGCGGCGCAGACGCTCGTGCCGAGGCGGATGAGGCCCCGTTCGCGCCCGCGGACGAAGTCCAGCACCGCCCGGTCGATCCCCCCCGCCGTGCCCGCCGGCGGCGATGGCAGCGGCGTGACGGCCCTCTCCTCGACGACGACGGCGATGCCGGCCCGCTCCAGCAGGCCCCGGGCGACCGGCTCCAGGCCGGCGGCAATGACGGCCTGCCGCCCCCAGGGCGTGTCCTCCACCCTGAAGAAGGGGAAGGGCCGCGTGACGGTCTGGAACCCCTGCTTCGCGTGGACGGCGGCGACGTGGATCGCCGTCACCAGCGGCCGCAGGGCCTCCTCGCAGGGCGGGCGGACGGCGATGCCCTGGCCGGCCCGCTGGATGGTCGCGACGAGGGGCGGCCGTTCGGAGCCGGCCCCGGGACGTCCCCCGCGATCTCGTCGTCGAACTGGCATGGTCATCTCCCTCCGCGTTCGCGGGCCGGGGGGTATTCGACGGCCCGACGCGACATTCGTGTCCCCCTTATCCGTAAGTCCGGCCGATCGGCCCTCCCGACGATATCGGCCACCCCGACCCCCGCGATCGGCGACCGGCCCGGACACGGTGTCCGGGCCGGCGGCTCGGCCCCGGCCTCACGAGCGGCCATTGCCCTGGAGGAAGTCGTGGACTTCCCGCATCGTCGCGGCACGCTGCTTCTTCAATGCCTTGTTCCGGGCGATGAGCCGCTTGATCAGCGCCATGACCCGTGTCCACATCACGTTCTCCTGATCGAGATCCATCCCGCCGCGCACTTCCTCCTCGCGCCCGTCGAGGGCCCCGTCGGCGCGGGTCCCGGCCGCCAGCAACAGCTCGTACTCCCTGTCCGGGTCGACCTCGGCGGGGGCGGCCTCGGGCAGGTGCGCGACGACGACCTCGACGGGGTCGCCGCCCGCGGCGATCTCCGCGGCGATCTCCTCGCGATCCGCCTCGCCCAGGCGGGCCACCCTCTCGGCCAGCTTCATCGAGAGCCTGCCCTGCGAGTGGGCCCGCTGGACCTCCATCGGGGCATTCAGGATGTTCAAGTATCTCTGCACATTTCGGCCCGACATGCCCAGCATCTCGCCGATCCGGTCGCGCAGGTCCTGCTCGTCGTACCGGGACAGGCCGCCGGGCTCCCGCCTCTCCTCGATCTCGAGCATCCTCCTGGCGAGGCGGACCCGGTCCAGGGCGTCGAGCTGGCGGCGGTGCAAGTTCGCCTCGATCATCCGCCGCTCGATCGCAAACTCGTCGCCGGCGAGGTCGTACCGCACCAATACCTGGACCTCATCCCATCCCAGCCTCTCGGCCGCCCGCAGGCGCTGGTGGCCGTCGACGACCCTTCCGTCGGGCGTGACCTCGACGGGCGTGTTCTGGCCGTTGCGCCTCATGTCGTCGGCCAGGGCGTCCAGCTCCGGGGCCGGCAATGGGTGGAAGTTGGCATCCTGCCGCTGGTGCGGTTTAAGCTTCTCCAGCGGCCAGGTCTCGATCCTCTTCGTGGTGGGCCTCGACTCCTCGCGAGGGCCCTTCGGCCCCGGATGGGTCTTCTCGCCGAACTCGACCCTCCCCTTGGGGCCGGACCTCGAGTCGGGCCTGGTCTTCCCCTTGGGGTCGTCCGCCTTCGGGTCGGGCCCGGTCTTCCGCCGCCGGTCGTCGTTCATGTGAGACTCCTAGTTCTGAGGCGTGATGGAGCCTGGGCGCACGGTCAGTCGAGCAGGGCGGCGGAGACCTGGCCCGCCAGCCCGGACGTCACGAGCTTCTCCAGCTCCTCGCGCGGGATCAGGAGCCGGCCTTTCGGGCCGGTCCCCGAGACCCGGATGGCCCGGATGCGGCACTCCTTGACCCAGCGTCGGATCGTGTAGGGGGCCCGGCCGGTCAGCGTGCCGAACTCCTCGATCGTCAACAGCGGCTTCTGCCGCTCGGCCAGGATCTGGCGGATCTCCCCGACCGCCGCCAGGATCGTCGGGATCTGCAGGAGCAGATGGACGACCGTCTCGGCGGCCAGGCTGTTGAGGACAGTGTCGGCTGTCCCGGGAATATCAAAACGTCGGCTGCTCATGGGACCATGGCCCTCGTCGCTGCATTGAGACACGGCCTCCCGCGCCGGCAGGGACGCCAGACGGGAGGGACCAAAGATGGACCGCGAGCGAGCGGGAATTGGGTCGATCAGCCGGGATGATGGGGGGTGGTCGGTCGCTCGGGGGACGAGCGCGCACGAGCCCGTGGTCGAGCTGACTGGCGCCAGCTCCGGCTCGCTCATCGACCGGGGGTGTGTTGGTGTGGGGCCGACGGCGATCGAGTCGCCGTCGGGGCTGGCACTGGGCCCGGTCTCCCGGCCTCGCTTTGAGGCACTTCGCCAACCAATGCTGATCATATCCCGCGAGATCGTGCTATGGCAATGCCCGATCGCCCCGATGCGATCGGCGGCCTCCCACGAGCGGGCGGATATGTGCGAGGGCTACCAGACCTGGCGCATCTCGACGCGACAGCGCGGCGGGTAGAGGTCGATCACCCGTCGCGTCGCCGCCTCGGCCACCCCCTCGATGGCGTGTCTCATCGCTTCCGTCGCCACGTCCTCGCGGACCTGGAGGGCGAACTCGCCGTCGGCGTAACCGACGAGATCGTGATCCGCCGCGACGATCTCGAACAAGACTGTTTTCATGACGTCATCGGCCAGGTCGAGGTGATCCGCGGCACTCGCTAGGGTGAGGAACAGCCCCATGCGGGCTCTTCCGACGGGGTTGACTGTGACGTTGCCGAATAGGGCGTCGAACAGCTCCGGGCTACCCTCGTCGGCCGCCATCATCGCCCGGAAATGCGGGTTGCGGCAGATTCCCCGCAGCCGGGCGAACGCTTGCGGGCTCTTGCTCCGGCCGGCGATCAGGTTCCGCAATGCGGCGGCGGCGTTCTCCGGGGTCCCCTCCAGCATGAGGCCCTCAACGTCCACCCGATCGCAGTCCAGCTTCGCCCGGAGGATCTCCAGGGTCTCGTCCTTGACGAACCACGTGAGGTCCAGGAGGACGTCTTCCTCCAGGAGGCGGCAGTAGCGAACCGCATCGGCGAGGCTGATGTCCCTGCCGAAGTCCCGCGCGAGGATCTCGCGCGCGTGCGGCGCGGCCAGCCCGCGGTGCACGGCGTCGAGCAGGACCGCGCCCAGGTCCTTCCAGTGGGCGAAGTGGCGGGGGTCATGCGTGTCGATCTCGTCGAACGTGCCCTCCGGCATCGGAGCCTCGCCGCCGTCCCGCGTTCGGTCGTGGTTGTAGAGGGACCACGCCACCCTCCGGACGGGATCGAGCCCGCCGCGGAACCAGCCGCCCAGTTGCGGCTCCCCGCCCTGGTGCACGCAGACCTCGGCGTGGCAGCGGAGCTCCAGATGGTCGAGACGGCCGACGAGCAGCACATGACCCGGCGCGGCCTCGAACACCGACCCCCGGCCGAGGCGACGGAGCTGCTCGAGGTTCGGGTCCATCGACCGGATCCGCGGTAGGACCCCGTATCGCGGGCGGAGTCGGCCATCTCCGGAGACGCCGTCCAGGGCGCTCCCGACGCTCGCCGCGGCCCATAGTTGCGACCAGGCGCGCAGCTCGGGCTGGATGAGGGTCAGGTCGCCCCAGAAGTCGGGGATCGTGGAGATCTCCCCCTTATCCGTCCGGGGCGGCCCGAACGGGGTGTTGTAGGCGCCGGCCATCGCGTCGAGCGTCCGGCGCAGCCATTCCCTCAATTTCGGCTTGTCGGCGTCGGGCAGCCCCTTCTTCTCGCGTTGGATCTCCCCGCCGTCCCACCGGAAACATCTCCGGACGGAGGGATGTCTGGAGAGGAGGCGCGAGCACTCCCGATAGGCCTCTTCGCACGTGCGGCGCAGATCGGGGGAGGCATCTTTTCGCAGGCGTAGTCCGTTGCTGGCGGCGCGACGGAGCGCGATCGCCCCCTGGACCTGGAGGCCGAGGGCCCACGGGCCGAACCGCTCGATGATCTCGCGAGGAATCCGCAATCTCTGGGCGAGACGATCCGACTGGCTCCGCTGCTTGCGATAGATCTTCGCGACGACGGCGACATCGCGGAGGACCCTCACGGCTGGCCCCTCGTCCGCTCCAACCAGTTCGCCTGACGGGAGCCTGGGGGAGAGCCGCGACGATTCGCTTGTGTCTGCCCGGTCCGAGTAGAAGGTGGCCAAGCGCCCCAGGTCCAGGGGTGGCGGGTCGCCACCGTGATGGGCGAGGCGGAGCAGCTGGTCGAGCAGCTGTACGTCGTGGAGTCGACAGGCGTGGGAGAATTCCCGGAGGATTCGCCGGGCGGACGGGTCTCCGGAGCGACGCAGGTGCTCGTTGATCGCCCAGTGGAGCGCGGCCGCATCGTGGCAGGCGATCGTGGCCGCGTGATGCACGCGGAGGAAATCGCCGAGCTGCTCGGGCCGGATGACGCACCGCCGGTCTCCCGTGCCCGCGGCGAAGGCGATGATCGGCGTCACCGCGGGATCGGTGCCGGGGCCGGCGGTGTGGATGGCAAGGGCCAGGAAGTCGCCAGCCAGCGCCTGTCCATCCCATTCAAGTTGGCTCATGTTTGCCTCGGTTCCGTCCGGTTGCCCCGCCCTGGACCGGCCTTCGCCGACGAGAGGTCTCATTCACCTGGGCCGTGAGGATGACATCCCTGTCCCAATTGTCGTGAATCCGGCCGAGCGTGTCACCCGCCGTCGAGGCGGTAGGTCCTCGGGGCCCGGACACCGTGTCTACGATCGAGACCGACCTGATGGCCGCCCGAGGATCGCCGCACCCCAGCCGGGCGTTTGAGCATCGGCCGCGAGCGAATTGGCGGCCGCTCCGTGTCCCACGCACATTGGCGAACATGCCGAGCCCATGACCTACACCCCCGCCTCTCGGCTATCCACCGGCGCGGCCCCTGCTGTGGACAGCCTCAAGCTACTCGGCAGCCCGGGCGAGCGAGAAGCTCTCGATCGCCGTGCGCCGATCTTTCGGGTGCAGGTGGCGATATCGCTTCTTCATCGCCTCGGTCTGGTGACCCATCCATTCATCGATAATTCTCTGGTCAACACCCAGTGAGGCGAGGTTGGACGCGAACGAGTGACGGTAGGTGTGGAAGCCGACCTTGAACCAGCGCCGCTTGCTGCTCAGGCACCACGGCGTACCCCGCATCGGCTGGCAGAAGTACCGGGTCGCCGCCTGCACCCCGAGCGGGCCCTCCAAGTCCGCCTCGCACACTACGAACTGCCCCCGGGGCCGCTCCTCGCGCCACGCCAGGAGGAGGTCCTTCAGCTCGGGATGAAGGTCGATCCGCCGCGACGTCTCGGCCTGCTGCCGCGACTGCTTCTTGCTCCGGGCGACGATCGAGTCCTGGTCGAACTCGACGTCATCCCATCGTAGTCGCAGGACCTCCCCTCGCCTCATGCCCGTGTAAGCCGGGATGGCGTGCAACAGGTGCGCGTAGTCCTTGCTCGCCCTGCCCCGGGCCAACTCCAGCAGGCCGCCGATCTCGGCCGGCCTCAGGTAGACGCCGTCCCAGAGGGCGGCGGCCTCCTCGTCGTCGAGCCCTCCCCGCGCCAGGATCGCCTCGATCTCGGCGACCGTCCGGAACGGCCTCTTGTCCGCGTCCCCCCGGATCGCGGGCAAGCCGGCCGCCGGGGAGGTGTCGAGGAAGCCGTGCGCGACCGCCCACTCGAAGAGCTTGACGAGCGTGAACCTCTCCTTGCCGACGGTGTCCGGCGTCCGCTCCTTGAGCCGGGCCTGGAGGTACTGCTCCAGGTCGCGGTGGGTCACCCGGTCGCACGGTGAGTCGGCCCGCTTGCCTAGCTTCTTGCGGAAGTTGCGCAGGTGGACCGTCTGGGTGTAGAGGTAGGATGGAGCGATGTGGGCCTGGTTGGCCAAGTAGTCGTCGGCCAGGACCATGATCGAGGGGACGTTCGCCCTGCGAGAAGGCGCCTGCTTGAGGGTGCCGCCGCTGAGGATGAAGTCACCAGGGTCGACGCCCTGGGGAATCAAGGCCATCCCGGTGACCAGCCGGTGGATGGCCTGCTCGACGCCGTGCATGGCCGCCCGTGCGTCGACCAGGCTCGTCGTCTTGAGCGACTTCTTGTATTCCTTGCCCTGATAGCGGAACCGGGCGACGTAGACGTCGCCCTTCCGGCCGAGGTTCGCCATCTGCCCACCTCGTGAAGATCGAAGGCCGGTAAGCCCGAGGCACCGAGTGCCTCATCCCGATCGCCACACGATACAACACGAGTGCCCGCTGAGGCACCTATGAGGGACCAATCCATCGACACGAGCAGGTTAAATTTGATGGATTTCGCTGTTGTGCGTTGCCTGGATTGGATTTGCGTCGGAGAAATGTAGCGATGTGCCGAGCTGGGGAACTAGGATTCGAACCTAGACTACATGATTCAGAGTCAGGCGTGCTACCGTTACACCATTCCCCAGTAAGATATGACCACCACTATCTTAATGTGAACGTAGCGGAATTGTCAAGAACGAGGGATGATTTTTCCCGAGCCCCGCCACTTTCTGCCGCAAAGTCCGTCAAAGAGCCCATATCCAGGCAGTATGCTTGTGCGGTGGGATCGCCCGATCGTCGGATACCATACAAGTTTCGTCGACCTCGAAACGAATCTGTCGAGGGGTCCGGGGGCCTCGCGAGCGATTGGAGAGGCGAGGAAAGGGTTGGGGTTGCCAGGCGACGTCGAACGACTAAGATTCGCGCGAGCTTCAGGGGGGTGGGCGGTTGCGGCGACCCGGACCTGGCGCCGATTTGCTCAGGCGGGGAGGGTGTGCCGAGTGGGCCATCGTTGGGGATTGATGCTGAGACTTGGACTACTCGCGGTCGCGGCCGGGGGGATCGTGGCGGGCCGGCATGAGGTTTTGGAGAAACGGGTCCGTGTGGTCGAGGAAGGGGGCCTGGTCCGGGGGGCCTGGCAGAGGCCGGGGCCCTTGCGGCGGATCATCCGCAGGGAGGGGATCAAGACGATCGTCACGTTGACGGCCATCAATCGCGACGATCCCAAGTATCTGGACCAGGAGAAGGTGGTGCGTCGGGCCGGCACGGGGTGGATCATCGTGCCGATGCGCGGGTCGAGGGCGACGCTGGAGCAGATGGCGGAGGCGGCGGACTTGCTGGCGGACCCCGCGCGGCGCCCCGTCTTTTTCCATTGCGTCGCCGGGCACCATCGGACCAGCCTGGTCCATGCGGCGTACCGGATCCGTCATGAGGGCTGGTCGGCCGAACGCGCCTGGCGCGAGGTGGCGGGGCTCCCCTGGGCCCGGCCGCACGCGGACGGCGACGATCGCCGTCTGATCGAGGCGTTTGCCGCGCGCGAGCGGCGGCTCAACCGACCGGGAGAGGATGCGGACGATGCGACGAGCCGGAATACGGAGGTGGGTCGTGCGGGGGTTGGCGGTCGTCCTGGCCCCGGCGCTGGGCTTCCTGACCTGGAGCCTGGCCGCGGACAACTTCGGGACCGTCCGGGCGGGCCAGGTGTATCGCTCCGGACAGATGAGCGCGGGGGCGATCGAGCGGACGGTCCGCGCCCGGGGGATCAAGACGGTCGTGAACTTGCGCGGGGCGCACCCCGAGAAGGCGGAATATCGCGACGAGCGGGCGGCGGTGCTGGGGGCGGGGGCCACGCAGGTCGACCTGGCGATGTCCTCGTGCGAGTGGATGTCGAGGGCGCAGGCGAAGACGCTCGTCGACGTGATCGACACGTTCGAGAGGCCGATGTTGATCCACTGCTGGCACGGGGCGGAACGGACGGGGCTGGCCTCGGCCTTCTCGGAGCTGCTCCGGCCCGGGGGATCGCTCACCTCCGCTCGCGCGCAGTTCTCGCTCCGCTACCTGTTCGTGCCGATCCGAGACGGGGCCGTGATGCCGGCCCACCTCGACCAGTACGAGGCGTGGCTCCGCCATCGGCGCCTCGAGCACGCTCCGGCGCACTTCCGCCGATGGGTCGTCGATGGCTTCCGGCCGGGCCGCCCCAGCCGAGAACAATGGCCGTACGATCCCTATCCGCTGATTGTCATCACCCGGCCGGGGCCCGAAGCCGTACGCATGGCCGTCGAGGCTTCCCGGCTGAGGAAATGACCAGGCCTCGTCTGTTCCTGTCGTAGACGTCGTGCGAAGGCCCGAGCGAGCAGAGCAGGGGAGGGGTCGCACCATGCCGGAGAGCCACGAGATCGCCATCCGCGTCCGCTACGCCGAGACGGATCGCATGGGGCTCCTGCATCATTCCAACTATTTCGTCTTTTTCGAGATGGGGCGGACCGAGTCTCTTCGCGAGCGCGAGATTTCGTACCGCGACATCGAGGACTCGGGTCACCTGCTCGTCATCATCGACATCGGCTGCAAATTCAAGAGGCCGGCGTATTACGACGACCTGCTCACGCTCCGGACGACCGTGACGAGGGTCACGCACGTCAAGATCGTGCACGGCTATCAAGTGCTCCGCGATGGCGTGCTCCTGGCCGAGGGCCATTCCACCCTGGCGTGCGTCGATCGCGACGGCAAGCCGCAGGCCCTGCCGCCGTCGTTGCGCTAGACGAGGCGAAGTAGGGCCGAAGCTTGACCGGGAGGGCCTGGGAGGCGATGGTTGAGGAGTAACGATCCCACGACTGAGACTGGAGCCGTGGGCTTTCTCCGTGGAGGTTTTTCATCCGTCCGTGGACCCAGATACGAAGGCACTCTCGAGGTGATGGAAACGAGGCCTCCACGTCGGGTCGATCCGGTCGGCGGCCTCATGGTCCTGGTGACGGTCCTGGCGTTGGCGGGGACGGCCTGGCTGAGGTTCGGCCCCACCCCTCCGGCAGGGCCGCCGAAGATCGGTGCGGTGCCCCCTCCGCTCCGGCTCCTCGACCCGGTCACGGCCGAGCCGCTGGTCCTGATCGGCCTGCGCGGGAAGGTGGTCTGGGTCTCGTTCTGGTCGGCCGGCACGCGCCCGGGGTGGGCCGACCTCGCCGAACTCGACAAGGTCTGGGACCGGCTGAAGGCCCGTTCCAGGTTCGCGATGGCCGCCGTGGCGGTCGAGGCCGACCGGCCCGAGCAGGTCCGGGCGGCCCGTTCCGAGGCCCGCGCGAGC